>Ga0307378_10000549_pt1 | contig 65743 bp, 61 predicted proteins | sample UN1MG_FD_202238 | JGI IMG/M metagenome (GOLD analysis project Ga0307378, IMG submission 202238) | Soil microbial communities from Risofladan, Vaasa, Finland - UN-1 | ecosystem: Environmental > Terrestrial > Soil > Coastal area > Acid sulfate soil | place: Finland: Risofladan, Vaasa | collected... | reverse complement strand
TCCGCTTCAAATAGTACGATGTGTGAAGAGGAATGTTTCCGCCACAGATAGAAGTATGAGCTTGTTTTATTTTATTTAAAGTTGATACAGAGGTTGCGCTATTTTTTCATAGATGTATACTGTCACCATAATTCATACTTACTTCACGCTGACTATACTTAACATTACCTTAAAGGCAAGTATGATCTCTTCATAATTACATGCAGCAGGAAACATATGGAAAAATATTGGATACTCTTGAGGTGGCTTCTGACCCGGCCGGTATGGGCACTACACCACATATGGTTTTCATACCGCAATCCGCTCTCCCGTGGAAAGAGGCGCATCAAGCGCAACAAAGAGTACGAACAGCAAAAGACCACACTTACCGAGGCTTTACAGCGGGCCTGTTCGGCGGACAGGGGGCAGGTAGATCGAGTGCTGAAAGAGTTTAAAAATATCGATCTCACCACAGTGCACGAAAGCGGCATCATTCCTGAAACCTATGATTTCTCAAGAGAGGGTGCCCTATTGTGTTATGCATTCGTTCGATTGAATAGACCTGAAATTGTAGTTGAGACAGGGGTCGGCAGGGGTGTCACATCACACTATATATTACGGGCATTGGAGGAGAACGGAAAAGGTCACCTGTACAGTATCGAGCTTCCCCTGTTAAGGCGGGGCTCTGAGCAGGCCACAGGCATACTGGTGCCTGATACACTAAAAAAGCGATGGACTTTGATCTTCGGCCCCGGTGTCCGGATAATGAAGAAGCTTCGTAAAAAACTTGTAAGTATAGACATGTTCATCCACGACTCCAATCACAGCTATCTCGCCCAGCGTGCCGAATACAGGAGAGCTCTCGACTGGCTGAAGAACGTCGGCATACTTTTATCTGACGATGTGGAAAACGACGCTCTGCTGGAGACGAACGAAGAATACGGCGGCCGGCTCATGATGGTCGCACAAAACAAGGTCGGTGATTTAGGAGTTATCGTAAAGCAGGTATAATTACGAGGACACAGCTGCAACGGTTGACAGAACCGATTACCGGTGTCATGAAATAAGCCTCATACCCCGATATTTACATACTTTGCTATCAAATCACCATGATTCCCACAACTGCATGATTATGCTCAGAAAGAGATCGTCTTCCTCTTTTTCACCCCCATCCTCCGAAGATACCGCTTCAGATCGGGGGCAGGACGCTGCGGGTCGCGAAGGGCGCGTGCGGCAGCGTTAAACGTGCTCTCAGGAAAGTGATGCCGTAAAAGCTGGAAGTTCCTGTCGAAGTCGTTCGTCGAGAGGGCGCGTCCCGCAATCCAACCGAACGTCTCGAGGATCTCTTCGAGCACCTTTCCGTCGGAGAACGAGACTATCGGAATGGGATAATCGCTTCCGTATAGGAATCTGCCCGGCATCTGTTTTGCTATGGGTATGATCCGTTTAATATATTTAAATCGTCCGGGCAGACAGAATGCGGAGATATCCGCGTAGAGCGGGAGAGTGAGGTCCGCGTGAGACACACGCTCCAGGAGTTTATCGAAAACCCCTTCCCAGTAGCTGTTGTCATGGTCGAACAGCGCGCCGAGCGGCGTACCACAGTGCGCCACGATTACCGAAGCACCGGCGTCCAGAGCCATGGAAACCGCGTCACCGGGATTCTCCCCGTATTTTCCCGCGGCAGCGTTCACCAGCAGCTCGTCCTTTTTTTTCAGCCCGCTCGGGATCGTCTCTTCCGGACCGACATGAAGCAGGAGCGGAAGGCCCAGCTCGGAAAGCGCCCTGTAGAACCGGACGGACAGAGGATGCGTGGGGTCGATGGACTGTGACGACGGCAGCCATTTGCACAGGACCGCGCCGTTTTTTGCACAGAGCCAGAGCCGCTCTATCGCGTCAGGGGCATACGGATGAACCGAACAGCCGAAAAGAAACTCGCCGTAGATCTGGGCCAGATGTGCGATATATTCGTTCGAAACGAAAAGGTGCGTCGCCTCTTTCTGCAGGCGGCCCTCCTCGGAGTAGGCATGGTCCAGCGCGAGCAGCACGATCTTGTCCACGTATTTGGAGGCCTTGAGCTGCCTGAACAGAACATTCACGTACCGAAACGCGGTAACCTGTGAAGCACTCAGCCTCGTCACGAGCCTCATCCCTGTGAAGGAAAGAGACTTCGTGAACTTTTTGGACCAGAAGTACATGTCGTCGTTTTCGCCCGGAGGCCCTCCGACATGCACGTGGATATCGATCACATCCGTCGGTTTTATTGTAGAATGAACTGTATCAAACATAGGATCGTACTGTCCCCGATTCGTTCTAACCCCCATTTCTCACAAAACTTTGTAAATATTTGAACGTAGGGGGTTTAGCGCTTTTCTCATTGTAAACTCTCTTTTTTACATGAAAATATAAACTACTATCATATCATCACTAAGCTCCGTTGATATGCAATTTGTGAGAAAACCGCACTAAAAACATCAAGACCTATCCGTTATGCTGATCCACAGCCCTGCACCGGATAATCTTGATCTTCACTGTAGTTTCTCTAAGGATATCGCGCTTTGCAAATCCGTGTCAAGTGTTTCAAATAACGACCAGCGAGCTACCTCAGCTTGAGTTGGGGTATAAAAAACATAAAGACAGCATCCCCCTCTCATTTCATTTAAGTAAGATTCTGTATTTTTTCTATAGAACGAAGCAATCTCCAGATAAATTCATGCGAGCAGCGATATTAACGTAGATTTCTTCAATTGACAGTTCGCGCTGCTAATTCACCGAATTTACTCTCCCGGGTACGCATCCTCCGGACGATACAAATATCCACATCATAACGTCCCGACCGTTCCAAAAACCTTGAAATCCGCGCTCCGAGTAAAAAAATAAAGTTTGAAATATTTCTTCATTGCCCTTGACAAAAAATTTAAAAAAGAGTAGCTTTTTATATCTTTTGTAAAAAGATGAAAATTTTTTTGGAGGATTTAGTTTAAATGCCAGAAGGAAAAGTAAAATGGTTTAACGAGCGGAAAGGTTACGGGTTCATCAGCAGAGACGATGGTGACGATATATTCGTTCACTACTCAGAGATCCAGACCAATGGCTTCAAAACATTGGCCGAAGAACAGGCTGTCACTTTTGAAGTGAAAGAAGGCCCAAAAGGCTTACAGGCTGCAAACGTACAAGTTCTTTAAATCAGCAATCAAAAGCCCCGATTCTTCGGGGCTTTTTTAATGCCTGATGATAACATCGTTTTTTCCAGGACCACGCCCTATCAGCCCTCATATAGACAGATACTATATATGTATATAGAATGATTGTCCCGGCAACCTGCGCTTTAATGCGATTTTCCCACGAACAGCGCAACAACGGACCTAAAAGATTACTTGCCTGTATTTTATTAAGTTGCGCAAAAAATGTCTGCGAAGAGAAAACACTACTAGTCTTCATTTACCTTTACTACCATCATAATTGTGAGAAAAGCGCACTAATCGAAAACACCCGCCTCTTTTGTTTCGGTGTACTTATCCCAAGAAACGAGATTTTTTTGTATAAGCTCCGGTATGTCGAGGTCGTAGGGGCACTTCTCCACGCAGGAACGGCACTCGGTACATTCACGGGCCTTCTCCATCGCTTTCCCAAGGAAATCGCAGGCGGAATCATACGGCATCCTCCGTACTATACTCTTCGCGATGAGCACCGCGCTGATAGGGATACCCTGGGAACAGGGCCGGCAGTAGTCACAGCGGTGGCACCAGCTTTTACCCATCTCTCTTCGTGTCTCTTCGATCCGGGCCTCTTCGTCCTCTGAAAGCGGGCGGGGATCGTTTATAATATCAACTATTTCCTTCATCTCGACCGTCTTCTGTATTCCAGGGTCCGGAACAATGCTGTCGAACTGCATGAGGTACCTGAAGCAGAGGTCCGCGTCGTCGAGCAGGCCCCCGCCGAGCGGCTTCATGGCGATAAACCCCATTTTCAGCTTTTCTGCAAGCGGGACAAGCTCATCCTGAGCATCATTATCAATGAAGTTTAACGGATACTGGATGACCTGAAACTCGCCGGAACGGACCACCTTTTTAGCAACAGTAAGGTTATGGGAGCTGAAAGCCTTGAACCGTACCTTCCCGTCCCTTATCGCGCGGTCGAGGCCCTCCATTGCTCCGCCGGGGCCCAGGACCTTGTCCAGGTCTTCATCGCTGCTTAGGGCGTGCATATGGTAGATGTCGAGGTAATCGGTCCCCAGCCGCTTCAGTCCGATTTCCAGGTGCTGCAGGAAGGTCTCTCCGTCCCGGGCCATCGATTTGGACGCGATGACGAGCCTTTCTCTTGGGTATTCCCGGATAGCCCTTCCTATCTTCTCTTCACTGTCACCATACACGTACGCGGTATCGATAAAGTTCACCCCCATCTCGATCACGTCCCTCACCACCTTCACGCCCTCGCCCATCGAAAGCCTCATGATGGGAATACCGCCGAACGCCACTCTCGTAACCTTCAATCCAGTGCTGCCGAAAACGACCTTCTCAATCATTGCCAGACCTCATTTCTGTAAAAAGCAGAGTACGCCTTTTCGGGTACAGCTTCTACCCAAAGATGCGGCTCATAATAACACAACATCCGAACGATGGCAAACCTTAATACGGCAGGTCTTACACCCTTTTGCCTTAAAATCATTACTGCGTTTATCATCCACAGATACAAAATATAAAACATATACGGATTTATCATCGAGCTTTTCACTTCGGTCGTTTTCAAGGCGAAAGCTACCGTCCGTATGAAAGAGGCCTATTCTTCCGGGTAGCATTCCAAACATTCCCGGGGGTAATGCACGTGGAGAATATTGCTGAATTCCCCGTACTTTTACGCCAGCCTGAACGCCCCTGTTTACAGCGGATAAACAACCAACCGGTCAATCCATCGCTGCTGCTCCTCACTCCAATACCATGATTTCTTTTCATGAGAGGCCGAACTAAAACCAAATAAGGAGACGAGAATGGACAGATACGTAAAGATCGTGCAGCCATCCTGCTGACACTGCACCTTTTCAGGCCTTTCTTCACTGCTCGTATCGCAAAGGCAAGTTCCGGAATAATGGACGTCAACATAGTAAAAGTGGACGGCAGATATATCTCAAGAGGGGTCCCTGTTGTTGTTATCAAGTAGATACGCACTCGAGAGGACGGGTGTCATGTATGATTTATAACAGCAAGACCAGGGACAGATATCATCAGTTTATGATCAATTTTTTTTGATGCAGTAATTGATCGCCTGTTATCATAGAACTGGCCGGCCTTTACGGCGATATATGATAAATTTCATTCTCGATCCTATTTGTACCTTTCTGTAATACATGAGATCAGTAAACAATCGACAGCAGAATATGGAAAGGGCTAACGGTTTTCTTACATAATTTTCAAAGAGACTGTATAATAATATGAAGTCCCCTTTGTACCGATTCTGCCTGTACGGCAGCACAGGAAGGATACAAAAGTTGCGCATTCCCGTAAAAACTAAAACAGGAAAGCTCGAGATAAAGCGGTCGGTATTTATTTCTACGGCTTTTCCGGTGGAAAACGAGTCGGACGTTAAAAGCACCATCGGAAGGGTAAGGACGCAGCACCCGAAATGCAGCCATGTGGTCTACGCCTACTCACTCGGACAGGGGGGCGGCCGGACTTTCGGCATGTCGGACGACGGGGAGCCGAAGGGGACCGCAGGAAAGCCGGCATTGAACGTGCTCCGTCACAGCGGGCTCACCAATGTGCTCGTCACGATCGTCCGGTACTTCGGAGGCATCGAGCTGGGAAAGGGAGGGCTCGTGAAGGCGTATACAGAGAGCGTAAACAATGTCCTCGAAAACCTGCCTTCAAAAAAGGCCACAATAGACGTAAAGATGCAGCTCGAATTCGGTTATGAGCAGTTTGAGATCGTGCGCAAAACCCTTCAGGATTTCGGCACCAGAGATGAGGACCGGAGGTTTGAAGACATGGTACGGCTCAGTATTGCCGTCGACGGGAATCTCACCGAATCACTGAAGAAAGAGCTCCTATCCGTTACCAGGGGACGTATCGAAATAGAAATACCTTAGCGCAAAAAGGCCGCCAGGGCCCTTCCAACTCACATAATTGTCCGTGAGAGAAAATACTAAACGATATCCGGTCAGGACCGTTATTGTGTTCCGCAGAGCTTAAGAGCATAGAGGCGGCACAGCCTGAAAAATTGACAAATCGAAGCACTCTCCCGCCACAAAGTGTACTTCTCACAATTTCATCCAAATGAGCTAAATATAAACAAAATGTTTATAGGGGCCACTACCACTAAAACGATCCACCGCACCTCCGGTTTACCTCAATCCCGGACCATGGTGAATGTTAACTATCGATTCGGACACCATAGAGACCTCACGGGAAAGCTATGAGGGATGTTTTCGCCTTATTGACAACAGCAAAGTAGGGACGCTGTTGCCCGTCATTATGGGGTGAAGCTTCGGTAAAGCAGCACCCGGCCTGCTCTTCACCTCATATTCCCTACCCATTCCAACTCCCCTTTTCCGGTATTTATTGTGATTTGTGAGAAATGGGGACCGGGCCGATCCGTTATTTTAAAACATGGAATTTTATGTTTAAGCCCAACTTCTTCCTTTCATCTACCCGTTATGTGTTATACTGATGAGTAAGAAATAATCGATCTGCGGCAGTAACACCGTTTTTCACTTCGAATCAAAAGGAGGAGGACGGCAGGAGATGAGAACGAATTTAAGAGATTCCGTATTCCTAAAGGTCATATTCGTGGGGGTTGTCGCTGTTATTCTTCTTATTCCGCTCTTTCTGATTCGTTCTCTAATAACCGAGCGCCAGGGGCGTCGTGATGTTGCAGCTATTGAAGTGGGTGAGAAGTGGGGAGCAGTGCAGACCGTCGCCGGCCCGTTCATAACCGTACCCTACACCGTATACTGGATCGACGAGAACAAGGTTCAGCGTTCAGGCCGGGCGTACGCTCAGTTTCTGCCGGAAGACCTCGACATCGAGGCGAGGATCGACCCGGAGATACGATCCCGAGGCATATACGATGTGGTCGTGTACCGGGCACAGATCCGGATGCAGGGAAAATTTTCACCGATCGATCTCGAGGAGATGAACCTTCCCGTCGCCGACATACTGTGGGACGAGACGTACATCTCGCTCGCTATTTCTGACATGCGGGGCATACGAGAGGGGGTGGGTTTGTTCTGGAACGGATCGGACCGAGGCTTCGAGCCCGGTATTGTCGATCAAGAGATATTTATTTCCGGCATACACGCAAAGCTCCCTGACCCCAGAAACACCCTTGCTGGTCGGAACAGTTTTAAGATCGAGCTCAATCTCAACGGGTCCGAAGAGCTGTACTTCATCCCCGTCGGAAAAAGCAACAGGACTGAAATGACCTCGGACTGGCCGGACCCGAGCTTTATAGGCGCCTATCTCCCGACCGAGCACGAGATAGACGGCGAGGGCTTCACAGGATCATGGGAAATATCCTACCTGAGCCGCAGCTTCGGCCAGGCGTGGAAGAGCTCGGCTTCTAACTTTGCAGGGATCGGAAGTGCATTGAGCAGCTCAGCATACGGTACAAATCTCTTTTTATCGGTAGATCACTACCACAAGACAATGCGATCTGTGAAGTACGCTATCCTGTTCATAATACTCACATTTGTCGCGTTCTTCCTCCTCGAAATCATCAGCAAGCTGAGTATTCATCCTTTCCAGTACCTTCTCGTCGGCCTTGCGATGAGTGTTTTCTACCTGCTTTTGCTCTCACTTTCGGAGCATATGGACTTTATCTTCTCCTATACCCTGGCTTCAGCCGTTACCATAGGGATCATCAGCGCCTACTCTGCGAGCATACTGAATAAAAAGCGCCTCTCTGTTTTCTTCGCCGTTCTTCTCGTGCTGCTCTACGTCTGCCTCTTTATCCTGCTGCAGCTCGAAGACTATGCACTCCTTCTTGGATCAGGCATCGTGTTTCTCGTGCTGGGATTCGTCATGTATATAACGAGGAGAATCGACTGGTATTCATTCAGGCTCGACCAAGGCGATTCTAATCGCCACGATTCTAATCGCCACGACCCCAGTCGCCACGACTCCAGTCGCCACGACCCAAATCAAAATGATAAGAAGTAGAAGCCTAATGTGGACAAGCCACATTCTTGATTAAAATATTTTCTTGCCAAAAAAGCAAGAAAATCAGTATTAAGGTACTAAAAAGAATTTAAACCTCCACAGGTTTCTGAAAAATATTTCCTGTCATCATCCTTTCAATGTTACATTTCAAGCTATGAAACACGTACCGATCGTACATCAACCTGATCTCAGACTGTATGTACTTCGAGATGTACAACATACTCTCATCACCATATAAGGAGGCCTGTATGGACCAAAACCCCCTGGATATCATCAAGAGTCTCGACCCCGCTCTTTTCGACACGGTATCTCGAGACAACAGTTTCACGTTCAAAGAGGGAGCGTTAGATGCGAAAACAAAATACCTCATTGCCCTCGCGCTCGATGCAGCCCACGGCGCAGTGAATGGAGTGAAAGCCCTGGCGTTCCAGGCGCTGAAGCACGGTGCTGAAAAGGAGGAAGTCCTGGAAGCTGTGCATGTGGCGAACTACATTTCCGGTGTCGGGAGCGTGTATACGGCTGCAACAGGACTGGCTGGAGTGTTTGAACCATAAGAATGACCGGTCCCGGACTATATCAGGAAGCGGGAGAGAGCTCGACCCGCTTTTTGTCATAAAATCCGGGTAAATCACAGTACAGGAAAACCGGTCTGTTCTTCAATGGCTGGAGTTTTTCGATAAACTGTGCAATTTCACCCTATTCTGAAGTTACCACCGAATCGGATGGCGCAAAAATGAATGGTGATCTTTATATCAAAGAAACATGCAAAGGGTGTTCGGTTTTTGCTGCGAAAAGCTTCCGGAAGGGAGATGTCATAGTACAGTTCAAAGGAAAAAGCTGCTCGAGAGCGAAATATATCGACAGTCACGACCCCGGCAACAACCACTATCTTCAGATCGACGGCAATACATACATGGGACCTTCTGGATTTGTGGACGACTATATCAATCACTCATGCAATCCGAACTCCGGTCTCAAATACAGAAAAAGAGGCGTATTCCTCCACGCGATCCGGGATATTGGAAAGGACGAAGAGGTTACTTTCGATTATTCGACCACCATGGACGAAGGCTTGTGGGAGATGGACTGCAGCTGCGGAGAGACTGGATGCAGGGGAAAGATCCGAGACTTCATATACCTGCCGGAAGCTGTGCAGAAAAGGTATATCGAAATGCAGATCGTTGAGCCCTTTATAGTAGAGAAACTGGACGGAGACATATCGTTGAACACGCGAGCCCGGGCCTGGGGCCCCTATTTCTCACAAATCACTGCATTTAATGAGTAACGGGGATTTTGGCGGATTTCTCACCGTAGACTCTAATTTAAATACCAACGGATTTTCCGGTAGGCCCCGCTGCTATTCAACTTTTTAAGTAAACCTCTTTCACGGGAAATAACGCTTGAAATAGGATGAGAGAGTCACGACTTGGACCCGGCTATCCGCTTCGCAAACTCCTCGAGCTGTTTTTGGTGGCCCTCCTCACACGGCCCCTTCATACCCTTGACCTTTATAATGAGACCGCCTGCAGCCCTCGCGACTCCTTTGGACTCGAGCATACTCCCCATTGTCCCGAGGCTCTTCGTTTTCGCAGGGTCAATGCAGGTGGTTATAAGCGCGTACTTTGCACCTTCTTTGGGAATTACCGCCTTCTTCAGAAATTTTTTCATCTTCCCTGCGACATTCCCAATCTGGGTAGGCGCGCTGAAGATATAGAGGTCCGCCTCCGGAACCGATGCGGGACCCCTGTCCCGGACCGAGAAAAGATCGATCTCGTGCCCCTCCTTGGAAAGTATGTCCGCGAGATACTCCATACACGCTTTTCCGTTGCCGTACTTCGATTCATAGGCGATACATATCTTCATACTCCCTCTCCTTTTTTAAATATTTCCGGTAAAGCGGCTCGTTAGATCCGCTCTGTTTGTTTCTCATCTTCCAGGTACTCCTCGAACTTACGCTCCATCCACTCCCAGAAGTCCCGGTCGAGCTCCCTGCCCCTGTCCTCCCAATCATTCCGCAGGTCCTCCCATAACTGCTCATCGAACATGCCGGGGTAGCGTCCTCTCCAAATCCTCTTCATCTGCCTCCAGGGGCCCGGAAAACGCCGTTCCTCCAGCCTTTCTGAAAGGTTCCTTTCTTGAAGGCCCCTGTCCCTGAATTCGTTTCTGAACCCATGCCGTCTGTCAAACGGCCCCCATGCGAGCAGGTAGAACAGCGCAACTACAACCATGATGAACGTTATCACTCCCGCGACCGTTCCCAACACGTCCGCATTAAACGGGACCTTTTTCATTGTAAAGCTCCCTCCTCCGGCTAGGTATCTTCAGACCTTTCTTCACAATTACGATACAATCTTCCTGTACCGAATGCAAGGGAAAAGCGAGGTGTGATTTCAGGCTTCATTGGGGCGATATGAAAACCAATCTTCTTGAAATAATAGGGCATTCCGTATAGAATAATTAACAGACGCATCTATCGAAGGAGCAAATCATGAAACATGAGACCGTGCTCACCATGAGCGCCTCACACATAAAGTACGGATTCGGTGCGACACGGGAGGTCGGTTACGACATGAAGGAGCTCGGTGCGACACGGGCAATGGTCGTTACTGATAAAAGGCTCGCAGAAGAACAACCGGTAAAAGTGACGCTCGGGGCCCTCAAAAAGGAAAAAATAGATGCGGTTCTCTACGACGGGGCCTGTATCGAACCGACAGACACCTCGCTCAAGGATGCGATACTGTTCGCTAGGGACGGCAAGTTCGACGGTTTCATAGGTGTCGGCGGCGGCTCCAGCATGGACACCGCAAAAGCTGCAAACCTTTATATGAGCCATCCGGCTGATTTTCTCACCTACGTCAACGCCCCGATAGGAGAGGGAAGGCCCGTTCCCGGTCCGTTAAAACCGATGATCGGGATACCGACAACGGCCGGAACCGGAAGCGAAACAACCGGAGTCATCATCTTCGACTTCAAAAAGCTCCATGCAAAAACTGGAATCGCTCACCGTTTCATCAGGCCCACCCTCGGTATCGTCGATCCAAACAACACGAAGACGATGCCTCCCATGGTCGCTGCGAGTACCGGATTCGACGTACTCGTACACGCCCTCGAGTCGTTCACGAACCTTCCGTACAACCGCAGGGAGGCCCCGGCCAGTCCCGGCTTAAGGCCCGCCTACCAGGGTTCGAACCCGATCAGTGACGTATGGGCACGTGAGGCCATCAGGATTGTGAGTAGAAACATCATACGTGCCGTTGAGAAACCTGAGGACGATGCGGCCAGAAGCAGTATGATCATGGCCGCCACCTTCGCCGGGATCGGTTTCGGAAACGCGGGGCTTCACCTCCCCCACGGGATGTCCTACCCGGTTTCAGGGATGGTCCGGGAGTATGTTCCGGAAGGATATCCGCCTGGAAACCCGATAGTCCCCCACGGCATGGCTGTGGTTCTAAATGCTCCGGCAGCGTTCCGTTTCACCGGGCCCGCGCGCCCGCAGCGGCACCTCGAGGCCTCGGCCCTCATGGGAATCGACGTAACAGGCGCCGCAGAGGCGGCGGGCGATATTCTTGCCGACGCCGTGATAGATCTCATGAAGCGTGCGGGGATACCAAACGGGCTCGCTGCGGTGGGATATTCCGAGGCTGACCTGGACAAGCTCGTGGAGGGGACTCTTCCGCAGCGCAGGGTCACGGGGCTGTGCCCCTGTCCGTTTACGCCAGAGGACCTGAAAAAGCTTTTTCTTGATTCGATGCAGATCTGGTAGAGTACGGCTCCTTATCTGTTATTGATGAGAGCCATCTTGATATTTTATAAGGCTAATCCAAATGTTTCGGCGCGAAACTGTACGGATAGAGCTGTTTTTCAAAAACGACGCACCCTGTGCAAATCTTCAGCGGTTCTTCCGAAATGGTTTTGTAAGAGGATATAAAATGGTATTTTCTTTATTGACAACAGGCCCCAAAGGGTTCATGTTTTTTGAAAACCTACAAGGTCTTTTTCAGATACTGACAGGCTTCTCTTTGAACGATTCGTGCATCTGACCCAGAAGGTATCCGGAAACGAATATGAGGCATGTGATTAATGGGCCAATAACTAACAGCAGAGCCAGTAGTGATCCTGTGACGATCAGGATAGAGGTCGTCACCTTTGCACCTGTTTTCAGTTAGTACGGGCCTTTAAACTCATTATAAAAGGAGTGTTTCAATGTCTGCAAAAAAAACCGTGTACCCGGTAAACATCAAGGCCGATCTCAGCAAACCGCCTTCCAGGGCCCTGTGGCTGGTAAAATGGCTTCTGCTCATTCCCCACGCCATTGTTCTCGCGTTTCTCTGGGTAGCATATGTGGTAGTGGCCTTCATCGCGTTCTGGGCTATCCTCTTTACTGCAAAGTTTCCGAAAAAACTCTTCAATTTCAATGCTGGAGTGCTCCGCTGGACCTGGCGTGTCGGTTTCTACGGATACTGGATCCTCGGAACAGACCAGTATCCGCCTTTCAGCCTCAAGCCGTCGGAAGAGTTTCCCGCAGACCTCGAGATAGAATATCCCGAAAAACTCTCGCGTGGGCTGCCGTTCGTAAAATGGCTGCTCGCGATTCCCCACTATCTCGTACTGACACCGCTGATGGGATGGGGCACATGGCAGGCTGCAGATGAAAAGAGCGTTCCCATCATCAGTCTGATATTGATCCTTGCGATTATCATTGCAATAGTGCTTCTTTTCACGAAAAAGTACAACAAGGACATATTCAAGCTCAACACCGGTATCGTTCGATGGTCCCTGAGGGTTTGTGCGTACATCGGGCTGATGACAGACGAGTATCCGCCCTTCGTGCTTTGGGAGTAAGCCGGTTGTGCGGTTTTCTCGCAAGTTGGCAATCTATGATCTGATAGTATTTTTTATGAGTGTACGGCGAGAAAAGCGCTAAAACGCCCATTTCTATATGAGAAATAGGTTGCAGAGAAACTTATGCACGGGGATCTCACACGCGCCATACAGCACCCGGTTCGAAACAGATAAAAGTATTTCTTTTTATTACCTCTCGAACCGAAAGCCCGTTTTTCTCACCGGGAGATACAGCCATGCCCGAGTTCAGCAGTATACTGGCCCTTTTCGGACTGGGGATAATCATAGGGGCCGTGTCGCCTACGTTCGGAATCGGAGGTGGCCTCTTGACCGTACCTGTGCTTCTGCTCATCTTCGGGCAGAAGAACGGCTTTTCCGGAGATACCGCTACTGCAACATCTCTCGGTGTGATTCTTTTTACCTCTCTCAGTGGCACCATAGCGTACCTACGAGAGAGGAGGATCGATTACCGAACGGCGGCCTCGTTCATGCTCTTTGCGATCCCCGGATCGGTGGCCGGGGCCCTGTTCTCCAGGTGGATGGGGGCAAAGGATTTTTCGGTTGACCCGTTCCAGTACACGTTCGCAGTCTTCATGATCGCGATAGCCCTGTACAAGCTCGTGTCGATACTTGCGTTTAAACGGGGGAACACGGCCGGCCCGGACCGAACTGATCCATCCGCCGAAGGCACGGCCGCAAATTCTCGGCGGTGGGACCGCCACGTAAGACTTGAGGACAAACGGGGCCAGATTTTCGAGTACAGGGTTCGTCTTTTTCCCGGAATATTCATTGCGTTTATTGGAGGTTTTATCGGTGCCTTGCTTGGACTCGGCGGAGGCGTTATATACGTCCCGGTCCTGACAATGGTCATGGGTGTACCGGCGGCGGTCGCGACTGCAACCTCTACATTCACCATACTCGTAGCAAATCCTTTTGCTATTGCCCTTCGGTTCGGGTCAGTACGATGGGAATGGGTGGCGGCCCTGGCGGCCGGAACCGTTATCTCAGCGGGAATCGTTCCCAGATTTCTTCACAGGGTGAAGTCGGAATGGATTCTTACGGGTTTCTGGGGTCTCGCAATATTTGCCGCACTACGGATTCTTCTGAAAATGTCCGGAGTCCTGATATAGAGGTTTTTCTTCCGGACCCCTCGCACGAATGTAGACCTCGGCAACAAACAGTAAATGGGAGGAAGTTCGATGGACCCTCACGGTAACGGACAGAATACGGACAGTAAATCCCTCGTCGCCCGTTCAAAAACGGCTTCTTTACGATATGAAAAAAAGGAGATCGGTACGCCTCTTCAGCAAACGTCCCGTACCGGAGGAGGTCGTCCTCCACTGTATATCAGTCGCGGCATCCGCTCCGAGCGGGGCAAACCTTCAGCCCTGGCACTTCGTGGTCGTACGGGACCCTGCGGTGAAAAAACAGATACGTACAATGGCAGAAGAGATAGAAGAGGGTTTTTACAGGAAAAAATCCACGAGAAACTGGAGAGACAGGCTGAAACCGATCGGCACCGGCCCCGGGAAGCCGTTTCTAGAACAGGCCCCCTACCTCGTCTGTATCTTCGTACATCCTTACAGTATCGATGAAGACGGGACAAAGTCGCCGAACTACTACGCGTCCGAATCTGTCGGTATAGCCACGGGGTTTCTGATCTCGGCCCTTCACCGGCTGGGATTGTCGACGCTCCCATACACCCCTGCACCGATGCACTTTCTGAAAAAGCTGTTGGATCGTCCGGAAAACGAGAGACCCTTCATGATCCTCGCGGTCGGGTACCGTGACGAAGGGTACGAACCGCCGGTCCTTGTGAAGAAAAATAAAGACGAGTACCTCACCGTTATATGAATACATATCCGAGACCTTATACGATCTTTGAAAGGACCGAGCAGGTAACATAAATTTTTTGATTGCACCTCCCGGGCGTGTAGTAGTATAGTATAGGGTCGCTGCTGCGGCATGGGCCTGCCGTCTCTATACGTATCCTGCACTGCTCGGAACTTCTACCGGAGAAGATTCATATGAATCACGGAATCATTCGAAAGACTATCATGATCGTTTTTATACTCCTGCTGTGTACCACAGGCCTTACCCTATATGCCGGAGAGGCCCGCGTGCTCATCGCGAACCAGGGCTCGGAATTCAAAGACGCTGTTGTGGAAAAGCTCCAGGATGAAATGCAGGAAAGCGGCATTTCTTTTACCGTACAAAAACTCAATACACTCGGGCGGGTCAATCAGGAGGAGTGGGACGCGATCGTCATCATCCACGCGGTAAAGATTGGGAGTATCAACAAGAATGTCGAGAGGTTCTTCAATCGGATCGATGACTACAGTAAAGTGATAGTCTGCACCACCTGCGGTGAAAAGGACGTGGTGCCCGAGACGTACGGGGTAGACTCCATAACCGCCGCTTCAAAAAAAGAGGAGGTTTCGGCCCTGACACAGCAGATCGAGAAGCGGCTTCATACTATAATACAGCACTGCCAATAACGCCAATTCCCGCGGGTCCTATCGGCCCAAGATGTACTATAGCTTCAGAGGGAAATATAAGCAGTGCAAGCCGTTGCAACAGGGTCACCAGGGACTAGGGAACAGGTGTTCGCAAAGAGCATCGGCTGCGGTAGGATATAGCGGGAGAAGTGCGAAGACCTCGGATTTCGGCTGCAGCTCCTATAGTACTCCTCTCTCATGATGTGGAAAGGAAATATCTTTTTTGTCCTTTCGAAGCGTTATCAGCCCCCTCCGATGAAGCTCAGTATCTTAACAACGTCACCCTCGTTCAGCCGGTATCCCTCATCCCGGGGCATGCCGTCCACCAGTATGATCTTCCCCTTTTTCTCAGGGATTTCAAGGTAGGAAAGAAGCTCCCGGATCGTGGCCTCATTCGGCAGGTCCACGCCGCCATTCTCCCCGATCTTTCCCTTGCCGTACTTCTTCAATATTGTAAACAGATTGACAGTAACCTTCATGCCCTACACCTCTTCCGAACCCGGCAGTGTGTTTTCATTATCGCAGGTACCGCCCTCTTTCCATTTTCCATTGCAGGCATGCAGATCTACCGCCCCGGTCGTTTCGCCTGCGGAAATTCTTCGTGCCCTGTTCCCCGCCCGCCTATCGAATAACACGATTCATATATAGACGAGCCGTCGGTAGTCCTTTCACAGCGATTGAAGACATTAAACCCGGGCTACCGGCGAGCCGGTCCAACGCTTTCTAATTTCTCAAAGACTGCCGACCAGATCTTTCAATCCCAGCTCTTCCAGGGTTGAGTCTAGTGGCTTACCGGTTTTCATATCCCAGCCCAGGGCTTTGTATCCTTCCCGTTTGATCGTCTTAAAATCCACCTTGACACCCGCGTATGGTCCGCTCGTCTGCGGTTCCTCAACCCTTTTCGGCAGGCGCCAGTCTGCTGTGTTTACTCCTTCACGAATGTTAAACGTCTGCCTCAGAGTAGCGATCCTTCTTCCAGCCTGGAGTGCCTCTTTTAAGCTCATATCAAAGCCGGTGGCGGCATTGATAAAATCGATGATCGGCAGAGTTCCGGGATAGTAGGAAAATTGACAGATACCAGCTGAAGAATAAAGGCACTCTATATCGCTGCAGACCGCATACAGCGGTGCATTGGCCTCGATATCGAGAACATTTTCCAGATGCGGCAGATCGAGCTTATCGTAGGGAAGAACGTCGACACCGCTGAAAAAGCCATTTGCCGCTTCACACGCAGTATGTCTTCCCGGTGTCGCATCCAGAATGTAGCCCCAACCGCAGCCTATCAGGACTCGCGGGTCATGTGCAGCGAGGTCCTGACCGCCGACGTGCATGGCGTATTCTTCGGTCCCCTTCCCTATACGCTCGGCGGCGAATTTACTGCCGTCCGCAAGTACTGCTCCGAACCCCTCTCTTTTACCTATTTTTTCCACCATCTCTACAAGAGCAGCGCCGTTTCCCCATGTAAGTTCAATACCCTCAGTATCATCCTGACTGATGATACCGCGATCGTACAGCTCCATTGCAAATGCAATCACCGCTCCGGTGCTTATCGTATCCAGGCCGTAGCGGTTACAGAGATCGTTCGCCTTGGCCACAGACGCAACATCATCGACCAGCAGATCGGCACCAAGCATGCCTAGTGTTTCATATTCTATCTTGGTACCGGTAATTTCTCCGTAAGGGCTATCCTCGATCTTGATCCACCCTTTGCACCGTATCGGACAACCCAGGCATGCATGCTTTTTCGTCTGGTATTTCGTAATTGCTTCGCTGTCCAGCTTGGCGTGCGTGGGGAACCCTTCTTCTCCGAACAGCGTCCAATTCTTGAGTGGGGCATCGGCAACAGTGACGCAGGCAGAAAAAAGTCCGCAGGTGCCCCAGGTCTTGAAAATAACGGCAGCCTCATCATCGGTATCTTTTAAACCCTGAAAATATTCCTTTCGTTTTTTATTGAGAAGCTCCGGATCGGTGACAACTGTTTCTTTTGCGCCTCTCGCCACGAGTGCTTTCAGCTTTTTAGAACCCATGACAGCAGCCAGCCCACCGCGTGCGGCCCCGCACCCTTCATGTAATATTGCCGAAATAAGTGTCAGCATTTCACCTGCCGGTCCGATGCATGCAACTCCCGCTTTATTATCCCGGATTTCTTCTTTGATAGCCTCATCCGTCGCAGTCGTGTCTTTCCCCCAGAGGTGGCCGGCATCCTTGATCTCGACCTTGCCATCATTTAAGAAAACGTACACCGGCTTTTGTGCAGCTCTGGTAAAGAAAACCGCATCGTAACCGGCTGCCTTCAGCTCTGTAGCAAAATAGCCGCCGCAGTTGGAGTCCCCCCAGCCCCCGGATATCGGTGATTTACCGATAACCTGAAAGCGCGCTCCGTGGACTTTGGTCCCGGTCAACGACCCCGTTAAAAATCCGAGAATATTTTCCGGCCCCAGGGGATCTGCCTTGGGCTTCATATATTCATAGAGAACTCTTACTCCCAGACCCTGACCCCCGATAAAATCACGATAGACACTCTCAGGCAGGATCTTTTCCTCTGTTGAATTTAAGCTCAGGTCGATGAAGAGTATTTTGCCATTATTAGCCGCTGCCATGAATCACTCCCCCTGTGCAATGGATTTTTAATGTGTTTCAAAACTCGTGATCTGTTAATATACAATGTGAAATAATTCTTTTCAACAGCAAATGTACTGCCTATATGCCATACCTCCTTTTTGACAGTCGATCAATATAGCGCGGTGCTATCCAATACAAAATGCGTTCTGTCATGTTCGTTTATATTCCCTTTTCTTTTCTCGCCGTTCTTTCCTATATCGTGTATTCCCGGAACATGACTTAAGGATATTGGAATGAAAAGGATTTCATGACCGACAACAGGGAACCCCCAAAAATCGCTCTTTTCGTAGATATCTGAATCTTATCTTATAAATCTGTTTCATGATTCTACAAATAATAGTATTTTTTTGATCAACCCATAACGGAAACTCGGGTATCGGCAGTACAGATCAGCTAGAAGGAGATGACAGTGAATGCAGAACTTTTTTCACACGGTGCGGCGGAGGAAGTAACCGGCTCTAAGCACTTTTTACAGGTAGACGACAGTCTCGTCATGGTCGACTGCGGTGCATACCAGGGGCACCGCGCCGAGGCGGATGAAAAGAACCGAAACTGGGGTTTCGACGCAAGCACGGTTACCGGCGCGATTCTCACCCATGCGCACTACGATCACTGCGGCTTGTTGCCGATTCTGCCGAAGAAGGGGTTTTCAGGAAACGTGTACACCACACCGGCGACCCGCGATCTCGCGAACCTCATAATGATGGATTCGGCCCATATCCAGGCGAAAGATATAGAATACCTCAAAAAGAAAGCAGCAAAGAACGGGAACAAGATTACAAAGCAGCCGCTCTATACCGAGCGGGATGTCATGAGCTGTCTCGACCAGTTCATCACCGTGTCCTATCACAGGCCGTTCTATATCGCAGACGGCATATCCGCTCATTTCTACGATGCTGGACACATACTTGGATCTGCGATCACTGTTTTCGATGTTAATACAAACGGCACGAAGCTTCGCGTGGCGTTCAGCGGTGATCTCGGAAGAAAGAACCTCCCTATTCTGCGCGACCCCGAACCCATCCCTCCTGTGGACTACCTTGTCATGGAAAGCACCTACGGTAACCGCCTGCACGACCCGATCGAGACTGCGAAAGACAAGCTCGCCGAGGTGATACGCCGGACCGTCAAGCGAGGCGGCAAGATCATCGTTCCGGCGTTTGCCGTGGAGCGTACCCAGGAGCTTGTCTACGTTTTGCACCTCCTCTACGATGAGGGGAAGATCCCGAAGGTGCCTGTCTTCGTGGACAGCCCCATGGCGACGAACGCGACGGCAATATTCAGGGTACACCAGGAGTGCTACGACGAACAAACCCGTCAGGCTTTCATAGACCACCACAAAAATCCGTTCGGTTTCAATGAGCTCACCTATGTGATAAACACCGAGGCGAGTAAGCGGCTGAACAAAATGAAGGAACCCGCCATCATCATCTCCGCGTCCGGGATGGCCGAATCGGGAAGAATACTCCACCACCTGGAGAACAACATCGAGGACCCCCGCACCACTATCCTTGTAGTCGGGTTCATGGCACAGCACACCCTCGGGCGGAGGATCGTCGAGCGGCAGCCCGAGGTAAAGATCTTCGGCAAGCCCTTTCAGCTCAAGGCGGAAGTCGCAGTCCTCAATACCTTCAGCGCACACGCGGACTACAACGACATCCTCGAGTATGTTGGTAGGCTCGACAAGGATCGATTGAAACAGATATTCCTCGTGCACGGCGAGCATGAGGCACAGTCGAGCCTCAAGCGGGTCCTCGAAGAGCGAGGGTACTCTACAACGATCGTGCATTACGGTGAACGGTATCCCCTGAAGAGCGGCTGATCAAGCTCTAAACGGTATGATGCCGCACGGTACCGATCCATGGGGCAGCCGATAAGCGCTCGATCATCCTTGTTTTAAACTGCAGAGAAGCCGCCGGGCCGGCGCCGGCGAGAGGAATTCTGGTTTGCTGAGATCTCAGCCGAAAGTGACCAGGCCGGATCAGTATCGTGTTAAAAGGATCTTGTCCGCGATATCTTCCCTGAAAACGGTATCGAGTGCTTAAGTTAAACATCATTATTACTCTTTCAGGAACGAGCTGTCAGGAAGTACTTCGAACAGGCCTTACAGTGCACTCTATTTTTTGCATGATATGATATTATACTATCATATCATTACTCAGCTAGGTTGCTGTGCAATTTGTGACACAACCACCATGGGGGACTGAGAAATGCCAGCCGTTCGCAGCCGGGGATCTGCGGCCGTGAAAGAAGAACGCCGGCATGACCTGCGGTACGACTTCCATAGAAACAAAAACATATATCGGCCCTGCACTCCTGACACCAATTTCACGCAATACCTCTGTGAACAGCAGGTAATAGGAATCATAGATCTCTGTTGAAGAACTGTTCTCCGCAAGCGAGCCATCACCGGTCACACAATGCCAATCCGCAATTTACACTCCGGCCCAGATGCATGAAGCTTCAACACAACCTCGATGCGAGCTCAATACAATGCAGGGTTGTTGTATTCGATCTTTTTGATGGACAGCTTGACGTAGCAGTAGTCTCCTTCCTAAAGGTGCCAGATACCCTCCCCGCTCGTCGGTATCATGAACCCTCCCATCTCTCTGTAGTCTAAAAAAGGCGTCGACCACGGCACTTTTCTGTATCCCCCATCTACGGTCATGTAGCGGTCTTCCGTAACAAAGTTAACTATCTCGCCCTTTTCGTTAAAATAAAAAACCGCAAACGCGGAAAGGCCGTGGTCTGCTATCGTCGCCCGCGCGCTTTTTTCGTCTATCGGGTCCCATCGGACGAAATCGCTGAGGAGCGCAGTCGGAACGAAAACCATGTCGTTGAGATAGGTAATTAGTGCGGAAACGGCTATCTCCGGATCGCGTGCATCGGAGACCTTAAACAATGAGACCAGCTTGATGAGCATGTTTCCCTCACCGTCGTAATACCTTTCGCGGCCAGATACCGCGAAGAGGGACATCGGAGACATCCTCGCGATCCAGAGCCTTGCATGTGGTGAGGTGTAGGAACTGTACTGCTCTGCCTTCATTTTGACCCAGTCCCGGGCCGGGGACATGCGAAAGAGGCCCTCCTGCCTGCATCGGACGAACCCTATATGCTCCCTCCCTAACACTCCTGCGTATCTCATATAACGCTGTAACGGTTCCGGAAGCCCTGCGATATCCTCCTCGGAAACGATATCGGGTCCGGCCTGCAGGTGGCCCGCTATAAGCTCTTTCACCTCTCCCTTCAGCTTGAGGCGCAATACAACGGACCCGATAACAAGCGGCACCGCTATCACTATGAGTATGGTACCGATAATAATTGATGCTGTTTTCATTGCGCTTCTCTCCATCTGTTTGTATTCTTCAACGTGCTGTACAGCTGGGAAGCTCGTACAGCGACTTTCTTCACAAGGGCGTTCAGCAGGAGCACCTCATCACCCTCCAGGTTCCTGAAGAGATACGCAACCCGCTCTCTCTCATCTCCCAGTACCTTCTGTTCTCCTCCGTCTTCCTCAGCCTCAGCACCCTTCTGTCTCTTTCATCACGGTAGATGTCGATGAATCCGCGCTTCTGGGGGTTGGAAGCAATCGCTTTCACTTTCTGGTGCGAGGTGCTTATCCTATCAGCGACATCCTGGACCGAGGAGTCATGGTCGAACAGCCTGTTTATCGCAGCAAGGACAAGCCACTGCTTGGTTGTGAGGCCGTCGGGTGCGAGGTTACTTCTCGGAGATGTATTCCCATTACCTCTCGATAAGAAAGATCTGCTCGAAGATTTCGCTCATCTTCTGCAGCAGTTCCGGTCCTTTCTGCATAAGGCCCTCCAAAAGGCAATGTATTACCTTTTTTCCCCCTGCAGTCAATAGAATAGGGCAGTCGCAGAAGATCCGGGACCGATTTAAACGTTTTAAAGGGTTTAACCCCTATTTCTCACAAAACTCTGTAAATATTTGGACATAGGGGTTTTAGCGCTTTTCTCACTGTAAACTCTATTTTTTACATGAAAATATAAACTACTATCATATCATAACTAAGCTCCGTTGATATGCAATTTGTGAGAAAACCGCATTAACCCGTTATCGGTAAAAATAATAGTGCCCGATGCGATTTTGCATAACAACTATTGAATGACCGCTGCAGTTACGCACCTTGTGCGACACACCTTGTACGACGGACCCTGTACGACGGACCTGAAAAAAGTACGGGCCTCCCTTAAATGCCGGGCAGGTTTAATGACAGTTCAGGATCCTTTCAGATAGTGCCGAATATCCGTTCACAGTCGATCCTGATATATGCCGGAATGTTAATAATCACCCGGAATGGTATAAAAATCGATGTACAAGGACAAGCCGATGTTTCTTTTCATTGAAAAAAACAGGACATTTGAGTATAAAAGAGTATCGCAGCATTATCATTCCAAGCGGAAGGAAGCAGCCCATGAAACAGCACAGGCTACAGCAGCAGATATCGTTCATCATAGAGATAGACAAAATGAAAGATATATTGAGACGGACCAACCTCATAAACGATAAACGAAAGGAGAATGACGCCGAGCATTCCTGGCATATAGCGATCATGGCGGCACTTCTCTTCGAATATGCCGACGCAGAGGTAGACATTCTAAAGGTAATCAAGATGCTGCTGATCCACGATCTCGTTGAGATATACGCAGGCGATACCTACGCCTATGATGAAGAGGGCTACAAGTACAAGGCGAAAAGGGAGGCCTCCGCTGCAAAGAGAATCTATTCGCTGCTTCCGGAAAATCAGGCCCTGGAGCTTCGCAGTCTGTGGGAGGAGTTCGAAGAGCATAAAGGCCCGGAATCGAGGTTCGCAGCCGCCCTCGATGTTCTGCAGCCCCTGCTTCTCAACTATGAGACAGAGGGAATATCATGGAAACATCACAGTGTCCAGAGCTCGATGGTCAGAGAGCGGACCAGGCTGATAAAAGACGGCTCGTCGTCACTCTGGGAGTTCGCAACGAATCTCATAGAAGACGCCGTAAAGAGAGGGTACCTCGCAGAATAGCAGAACGACAGTGTAACAGCGGGCGTCTCACGAACAATACGTGGTCGCCGAATGAGTTTTACCGGGTTTTGAGTAGGCCTTAGCGCCGAAAACGCTTCTTTAAGCGAAAACGCTTCATGAAGCGTTAACCCGCCGGTCATTTTGCGGGAAGGCTCTGTGCACAGGCAACCCCCAGCCGAACCAGCCGCGTCAGCTCCTCCTGGAACTCGCAGCCTTCGCATCCCACCATCACCCACCCTTTCATGGGCCGTCCAGTGATATCAAACTCTTCTATAAAGGGCTTTGATAGCTCTTTTTCGTAGTGTTGTGGGCCTACACGGACGATGAGTGCTTCTTTATGCACACCGCAGGCCATGTTGCCGTTCAGCAGGTACTTTGGCACCCCCGAACATCCGTTTCTCATCGAGCCGGAGATGACGTCCCTTATCCTCTCTGCAAAGCTCTTCGTCATATGCCATAACCGCCTCCTTCCGGTACAATTACGATGCTGTGATACAGGTAAAACAGAGTGGCTGCAACCGCTCCATAAAAAAACCTTAAAAACGGCCTGTCTCAAAAGCCGCGGGCATCCATAATATTCGCTTGCATTCGATTTAACACATTGTATCATATAAGGGAAGAAAATAGAATGATCATACTCGACAAGGTGCGGCGGGTTATCCCGAGGAGCTCTCGCAGACGAGAGGACTAAAGTGAAGGAAGGAACGTTCCAATGAAAGGTAAAAAAAGTGTACTTCAGTTCGCCAATATCGCCGGATTCATCGGTATTATCGTTGTGAACGGACTCGCCAATTCACTTCCCATCAACGGGAAGACTACGGGTCAGATTTCCGACAGCTACCCAAACCTTTTCGTACCCGCAGGCCTCACCTTCTCTATCTGGGGCCTGATATACCTGCTTCTCGGAATATTCATCGCCTACCAGGCAGCGGACCTTTTCAGGAAACAAAAACAGGACCCGGCCTATCTTGAAAAGACAGGGTGGTTTTTCCTGCTCTCATGCGCCGCAAATATCGGGTGGATCTTTGCATGGCACTACGAGAGGATGGCGCTCTCGCTGGTCCTTATGCTCATCCTGCTCGGCTCACTGCTTTCAATATACCTACGGCTGAATATAGGAAAGGCCCAGGCAACAAAAACAGAGCGATACCTCGTTTTTCTTCCTTTCAGCGTGTACGTAGGCTGGATCACGATCGCAACAGTCGCAAACATCACCGCCCTTCTCGTATCTGTCGGATGGAAAGGGCTCGGACTTCCGGAAACCTTCTGGACCGTCCTGGTACTCATAGTGGCGACACTCATAACACTTGCAATGGTGTTCGCCCGCAGAGACGTTCCCTACAGCCTCGTTGTAGCATGGGCATTTCTCGGTATCATAATAAAAAGGACATCTTCTGAGCCGATTTCCGTTCCGGTCATAATTACTGCGGCGGCCGGGATTGCGGTCATCCTGGCCGGTATCGCCGTGCGCTATTTCAGCAAGAGGGCGCGGGTGCATGAGGCCTTTTAGTACCGAATGGCAGGGGACGGAGTATTCTTTATGAAAAACCACAGGCAGCAATATGGTGGAAAAGACACTCCCATAAAGATCGACGGCGGCCCAAAGATCAGCCGTCTCGTTCTGGAAAAGGCCTTCGAGATCGGAAAGGAGATAGGAGCCAAGGGGCTCTTCGTCTACGCTGACATTTGCCCTGATATCGAAAGGATGAAAGAAGCCAGCAAGGCCCTCGATATCTTCCTCGTTGCGAGGACAGAGGACTCCTACAGGGCTGCGGAAAAACTCGTAGGAAAGGCTCTCCTCGTGCCCGACATCCCCCTCACGAGGATGGGACAGATAAAGATAGCGGTGATGATGGCGGTGGCTCACGACCTGCTCGATTCAGGAGACATCGTGGTCTGCCTCTCCGGGGTTCCGCGGTTCGGCATCCTCGATACCCTCGTCGTACTGGAGGTGGGCAAGGAGTTCGAGATGATAACCTCAGAGCGAATCATCAATCTTACGAAGGGCATCGATCGCAAGGTCTTCGAAGAGATCGTCTATATCGCCATAGAGATCGCGAATGAGGGAAGAGAGGGCCGCCCCGTAGGGACAACGTTTGTTCTCGGGGATTCCGAAAACGTTCTGAACTATACGCGTCAGATGGTGCTCAACCCTTTCAAAGGGCACACCAAAAAAGACAGGAACATCTTCGATCCAGGAGTCAGGGAAACGGTAAAAGAGTTTGCCCAGCTCGACGGCGCCTTCATCATCACCAGCAACGGGATAATCGAGTCTGCCGGAGCTTTTCTCAAGGCGGACCTCATCCCCGAGAAGCTCCCTATGGGCTGGGGGGCGCGTCACTACAGCGCAGCGGCGATAACACAGGCCACAGATACGATTGCGATTACCGTATCTCAGTCTTCAGGAGACGTCCGCATCTTCAAGGGAGGGGTCCCTATCATCGAGATCGAAAAACCCTTCCGCCAGTAATCCTTTTTTCACACAGACCTTATCCCCTTGCTAAAGCAAAAAGATCTGCGGATGTCATTACATTTATAAGGCAGATGATATACTGCAAAAGCTTAGTACCCGCAAATAAAATTCGATTTTAATATTTGTAATTATTGACACTGCAACTTTATGTATTGAGTGAATTATATAAGTCGTTTTCCTTTTAGTTCACCCTAGAATTTATTTGCGGGTACTAAGTGCAAAAGGGTGGGGGTCTCTAATCCCCATTCCTTATGTGCAATCGTAATAGGAAGGTCAATACCCATTCCTTTACGAAGGAATGGGTATTTAAGCGTTTTTCTCACCGTAAACATTATTTTTTACATCTGCCAAGTAATCATTTAAACCCATTTCTATGCAATTGTTTAGAAAACCGCACTAACCTTTATGTCTCACATAGAAATGGGGGATTCTATCCCCGTTTCTCATGATCAACAGCAAACTGTAAGTAATTGGGCTTTAATCCCCATTCCTCATGTACAACCGTAAACAGGAAGGTCAATACCCATTCCTTTACGAAGGAATGGGTATTTAAGCGGTTTTCTCACCGTAAGCTCAGATGAGAACGATCGGTCCACGCTGTCCATATCTGTATCATAAAAGCAAATATGCTGTGTGCTATATAATTCGCTTGACAGTACAGGCATCGTGGGTCTATGAGGAACAACATCTTTGATTTAATCGCAGGGAGCCGATGCCGGGTTTAAAATAAAAAGCGGAAAATATATGGAATGAGGTAATTGAAAGAGATCCGGTACCGAATCAATATGCTTTTAAAAATCATTAACGCCCATTTCTCACATACAAATGGTCGTTGAATCCTTCCAAACCTTTGTCAGCAGACTGCCTCTTACGTAACCGTGACGGAAAGACTTCACGCTTTTTTTGCGGCAACCCATAAAACAGCGGAGAAACGCAGCAGATTGTGTAATTATGGCCCCATATCGGTGTAATTTCGTACCGGAACGCGTATGATCCCCTGAAATCATTACAACAGCCAATACAGCATATAAGGTACCCGAATCTCGCCCGTGCTATTATTTCTCATTCGCCTCCATCATCGGAGACTCTTTCAGCAGTATACCGATTACAAGGTTCACCACCGCGAGTCCGATGAAGAAGATCATAAATGGAGTAAGCGTGATGTTTGCAGCTACAGCACTCGCATCTGCGAGAGCCCGGACAGTGACGTTCCCGAACAGGGCCATGAGAACGATGAACACGATGCCGGATACCTGGCCCGAAAGGAGTATCATTCCCTGAGATGTGGACTCAGGTGCCGGCTGACTCACCTCCGCCGCGTACTGAAAACCGACCGGAGCGGCCCCCATGAAGAAGAACCCGAAAACAGCGCTCGAGACCATGAGCAGCACGAACTCCCGAAAAAATGTCAGGCCCGCGAGACCGGGAATCAGCGCCGCCAGGCATATCACGAGCACACTCCTCCTTTTTCGCATCTTGTCGGAGATCAGCGGAACCACTACAGCCCCGATGATACCGCCCATGAGCATGACTGCACCCACGGTACCCGCTTCGTTCCCTCCGACCAGGTACCCTTTCTGTGCGAGAATGAGATCGATGAATGTCGTAATCGCGTTGAACATTCCCAGTCCGATGAAAAACAGTAGGAGGAGAAGCACCATGTCCCTCCTGCTGAAAAGGAGCCTTATTCCCTCGAATGATCCGTATCTCTCAGAAGTCGGAGTTCGAGAGGGAGGGGTTTTGGGTCTGCTCCGAACGAGAAGGAGAAAGATCACTGCTGATCCGACGGATATCCATCCGTAACATTTCAGCATAGACTGTACCGCGCCGAGAGTCAGCCGTGTAGCCCCGCCTGGCAGAAAACTCCCGGCAAGAGGACCCGTGAGGGCCATGGCGACAACTATTCCTATGAACTGCGCAAGGGTCGGGATTCCGGCTGCGGTAGCTCTTTCCTCGATGGGAAACCACTCCGCGGCAACCTTTGTTATCGCATTGAGGATAAAAGGCTGCGCCACTGCGAGGCCGCATTGCGTCACAAGTACCATCGTAAGATCGAGGGCGAACACGCCTCGAAGATATCCGAACAGCCCCATCAGCACCGCGCCTATGCCGACTCCCGCACGGACCCCCAGCCTTTCGATGACGAATGAGGCAGGCACCGATACAAGGAGATACACGACCATGAACGACATCGAGAGAAAGAGGATCCAGAATGCAGTCGTACCGTAGAGAGATATACACTCTACTGTAATCGGGGCGAAGGTGATCCAGTTGAGCTGAATCACGAGATTGAGAAGCGAAAATACCCCGAGCACGATCCATCGATATCCGTAGACTCTGTACCCATCTTTTCCCATACCGGACCCCCTTCTTTGTGTAGGACTTCTATTATAATAATATCTTTCTGTTTTTTGTAATATTATTTACTATAGATCACAGGAGCGTGGAAGTCCGAGCTCGTAAACGTCTGTGATTGCCCTGATAAAAATACACAGGATACACTGGATCAAGAGCCTGGAGCGTTGTAATAGTACCATAGATCCCAATGGGCATGGTGATGGCCGCCTTTATAAGATAATGGTTGCATCAAAGGCATCATTCGTGATAGGATTTTTTTACCATGGAAGCGAAGAAGAAAGAGTTTCTGGACTACTTACAATCATTTCGCGATTACTACGGGAGATACCATCACCATAAAGAGGTAATGGCGTGGGCCGCGACAGCCCTGTTTTTGAGCGGATGTTTTTTTATTCTTCTTAGAACAGAAATATTCGGAGGCCTCTACAAGAACCTGTGGACATTTTTAATTCCAGCAGTGCTCTTCACCCTGATGTTCGCCCTATTTTTCTGTTTTATATGGAAACAGTTTAAATTCAGGTATTTTGCAAACATTGTTGTGAAGTCCTGTATAAACCTCTCCGTAAAGATCCTCGAGGACGACAAGATAGGGTTAAACTATAAAAAAACAGAGCTTGAAGGCGGGTTTTCTAAGGGGGTATTATGGCCTAAAGTTCTCATTGATGAATACAAAAGCGTCGTAAAAAAACAACCGGGTATCCCTTCAGAATGCATAACGTACTCTGTACTGTCATTCTTCTACCTCTGCGTGCTTGTTAAAATCATGCTGATATTCTTCTGTTGATCTCACGATCTCACCCATCTGTGTATCGCGATTATGCAGCTTAAGGTAACGCAGGATAAAAGCGGCCGCGGACCGGCAACGAACGTTCCGGACAACCTCCTTCAATTATTCTCCTCTTTTCTCTTTCGAAAACCGAAGCTGCACGGCTACGGCCCCTGCTCCGGAAACTACCATTCCTACAATCTGCTTTACTGCCATCCTCTCTCCGAGAAATACCCAGGCGAGAATGGCCACCTGGAAGAGCATCGTGTTATTGATGATGCTTGATTCCAGTGCCAGGAGGGTCCTCAGAGTATAGTTCCAGACAGTAAAAGCGACTGCTGTGTTGACGACCGCGAGCAGGAGTATGATGATCCAGTTCTTCGCGCTCAAAGCCGGGAACCCGTTCATGGCGATTCCTGCGATAAGCAGCAGAAAAGATCCGAACCCCATACTGAGCACCGTGAGAACGAGCGGCTGTATCCTCTTTTCCCTGTTTATACTTCTCCCGAGAATTGAGGAGCTCGCGTTCGCGATAACGCCGAAGATCACTACTATTAATCCATAGACCTGCTCTTTCGGTACTCTGACGGGAAAAAAGAACACAAAGATACCGCCTGCAAAGAGGAGAAGGCCGAGCCACTTGTTATAGGTCGGCTTTTCAGAAAGAAAGACCATCCCCGAGAAAGCAACGAGAAACGGTGTAAAATTAAATACGAGGCTTACCGTTACCGCCGGAAGAAGAGAGAGCCCGATAAACGATGAAGCCTGCGTAAACGTATAGAACAGCACACCGAGAGAGAGCACTCTAAGCCAGTCGCGAGGCTTTAGTCCTCGCACGGTTGCCATGCGTTCGTGCGAAAAGAGTACGAATGGAGCAAGCACGAAAAACGCGATAATATACCTGATGCCTGCGAACGCGACCGCAGGTATCTGTTTTAGGCCGATCTTTATCAGAACAAAGGACGAGGACCACAGGATCGTTACCAGTACCGCAAGAAGTACCGCCTTTATATGGCCATGTTCTCCTCCCGGCATTCGGTATTCCCCACCTGTTGTCATCGATAATCTGTTTTTATTGAATATTACGTGTCATAGTCTATAATAGGCACTATCTGACTAATTCACCATGAAATAGTTAATCTACAATTGTATAGTTTGATACGGCAGAGGTCAAGCGTTCGTACTCTAAATCGGGTTGCGTACAATGCACAGGAGGACGGTCATGCACGGCTATGAAAATTATAAGAAGAGGGCTGTAGAGCTCGGCGCCGAGGATGCAAAGATCATCGCTGCACAGACCGTGGTGACCGCCGAATGGGTGAGACTCAAATGCCAGTTCGGATGCGGTGGGTACGGCAAGTGTCTCACATGCCCCCCGCACTCCCCTCTCCCTGAAATGACCCGAAAAGCGGTCTCCTGCTACCGGCACGCTGTTCTGGTACACGGCAAGAGCTACACCCGGATAAGGGACATTGCCGCTTCTCTCGAACGCGAGGTCTTTCTCGACGGACACCACAAGGCGTTCGGCATGGGTTCGGGACCGTGCGAGCTCTGTGATCGATGTCCCGACTACTGCACTCACCCGCACCGTGCGAGACCTTCTATGGAAGCCTGCGGTATCGATGTATACAGCACTGTACGGAACAACGGATTCTCCATAGAAGTGGTAAAAGATGCGGGCAATGAGTGCAACTACTATGGAATCGTGCTCATAGAGTAGATGAACAGCCGTCGAAGGGCCCTGTATATTCTTCTCTTACCCTTATAGCTCGATTTTTCTCTTTTCCCTGCATCCTTTTTCCCCATTTTCCTGTTATATAATTAGTTCTTGTTGAATGATTAGTATGTTCAACAAGAAAAGACATTGATGAATAATTTGGTTTCATGTAACTATTTCACTTTCAACTAATTATTGAGCTGGTGTATAAAGCAATGTTGGGGAATTGGTAATTATTCACCAGCGACTAATTAGTTCTCCGTGAAGAAACTGATATGGTTTCAAAGGCGTACGGCCAGTATATTTGGTAAATATGAACGCTAAAAGCCTGTACCCGTTTCACCCTGGACTTTCGCTACAGGATGTTTCCACAGCATGATACAGCATAGAGAATTCGAAGGTTTCTTCAGGGAGTACCAGAACAGTGTTCAGAAGTTGATAGCAGGATACGTAGGGAATCGTGAAACCGCAGAGGACCTTGCAGTGGAAGCCTTCATCAGAGTTTTCAACAGATGGAACCGGATAAGGAAGATGGAGAACCCCGCAGGCTATCTCATGCGCACGGGTATCAACCTCGCCAAAACCTATCTGAGAGACAGAGGGAAGCTGAGAACCGTGGACATAACTGAAAACCCGGCATCAAAGCCTCTGGAGACACCGGATAACATCTTTTTTCGGAATGAGGATAACAGAACAGTAGAAAGGCAGCTTCTGCGTTTGAAAGAAAAGGAACGGAATATTGTTATCATGAAAGATATATCGGGTCACACCCTGAAGGAGATCTCTGACGTCCTTGATGTAAAACTTCCAACTGTCAAGTCTCTTTACAGAAGGGCGAAGCTCAAACTCACAAGAAATCTCGGGGAACATCATGAATCGTGATGAGGTACTGGACTGGATCGACAGTGCAGAGAAACAAAAGCTCATGGACCCCCCTGCCGGAGTGAGGGACACGCTCGACAGCGACAGAGTGTGCAGGGGGTACTATGATCTCTCCGTCAGGCTGACACAGGCACAACCGGAAGCTGATCTCTGGGAAAAGTTCAGACTGAGAAGGATCGTGTCACAGTCTTCCGGAAGGGAGAGGAGGCGGACACGGCGATTGCTGTATGCGTTCGGAGCGGCTGCCGCAGTAGCAGTGCTCGCAGTTCTTTTTTTCACCATCCCGCCGAAAGGTGGCGATGAGCAGTACCGGCAGGAAGCTGTTTATTACGAGCCCCTCGAGCTCTTTGTCGGTATTGCAAATGATTTCAATATTGACGGCCCTGTTATCGAAGGCTCCTCATACGGTGCCCTCGATTACTACTATGCTGTATCACTGTTCTGAGGATCAACACAAGGAGAAAAAGATGTCAAAAAAACCGGTCTTTACTCTAACGATCGCAGTGTTTCTGGTACTCACTGCCTCTGCCGCCCTGTTTGCGCATGAAAGGGGGCAGCTGCCGCCGCCCCCGAATAGCGGGGCTCACAGACCCGGCACTAAAGAGATGATGGCCCAGCAGATGGGGCCCGTACAGGGAAGAACCGGAGCCGGCGTCATCGGGCAGCTCGCCGGTATCGATACCATTAAAAGGCGATATCAGATCAAGATCCAGCGCGTCTTTCTCGACGCAAAACAGGAAGCGCTCGACTACTATGAGGAGCAGCAGAAGCTGCACATGAGGCTCTTCGAATTTACGAAAGACTACGAATCCAGCCCTGAAAGCAGCAGGGCCGCAATCATCGATCTGCTCGAGAAGCTCAGGGAGAACCAGAGCAAGCTCCAGGTAATTCAGGACCGATCTATGGAAAAGATAAGGGCCCTGCACGAGCAGGAGAAAGAAGAGATCGAAAAGGCCCTGGATGCAGAGATAGCGCGGCTGAGAGCTGACGCGGAGGAGATGGAAAAGTTCGTCGAGACTTTAAAGAGGTGGCGGCCTTTCGGACCGCCCCATGATGACAGGCCCCACATGGGTATGTAAGAGACGAATTCACATTCCGCCGAAAGGGCACGCGGAAAACCCGGTTCTTCAACCCAGGGTTCGTAAGAGCGTGCCCTTTTTTGCCGTCTCATACATATCAGCAAGTCCTGGATTTAGTGAACTCCCGAGAGTATATTTTATGGTATCCGGAAGCCTAGAGTTTCATTCCAGGAAGAAAGACTAACCGCACAGATGAAACGTACGGAGCCTTCAGTAAAACATATCGTCTGTCGTCAGTGTAATAACGGTTCATCCGGGAAATGAGCACCTGAATCGAGTGTAAATTTAAGTATACAGTCAGGACCATCGCATACGGGTAACGGACAATATGAAACCACATGAAACCGCCCGATTTTGGTACCTCCTTATCCATATCCGGAATATTATTATGAAACCATGCTGACATAGCAAGGTACACATTATTTGGAAATGTATCCCCATTGAGAGGACGGCCGCTAGAAACCTATGATCGTATCTGCAAGCAGAAGAACGGACATCCCTGCGTTCTATTCAGAATGGCTTGAAAGCAGACTGAAAGAAGAGTATGTGCTCGTTCGCAACTCTTTCAACCCCCGTCTCGTCAGCAGGGTTTCATTGAGACCGTCAGATCTGGAATTCATCGTCTTCTGGACAAAGAACCCGAAATCGATGCTCCCCAGGCTCAAGACGGTAGACCTCCTTTCGGTCCCGTACTATTTTCTGTTCACAGTGACAGCGTACGGTGAACCGCTCGAAAGAAACATACCTTCATTAGAAGAGACAATCGATACATTCCGGCGCCTGTCGCGAATAATCGGTTCTATGAGGACGATCTGGAGGTATGACCCCGTCATCTTCACAAACGAGACAGATGCGCCTTATCACAGGGAACGGTTCGAACATCTGTGCAGCAGGCTCGAAAACTTCACGAAACGCTGTATCATAAGCTTCCTGGATATGTATAAAAAATGCAGGAAGAACCTCAAAGAGCTTGATATCCGCACACCGAGTGTCGAAAAAATGGTCGATATCGCGGGTGATTTCAGGATGATTGCGGACAAGCACGGCATTTCAGTTCAATCCTGCGCAGAGGGGGTCGATCTGTCACCATCGGGTGTGGAAAACGGTAAATGCATCGATGACGAGCTGATCTCAGAGATAACCGGCCTGAGGGTATCGATAGGAAAAGATCCCAACCAGAGAAAGAGCTGCCAGTGTGCTAAGAGTGTCGATATCGGGTCATACGACACATGCACCGGCGGGTGTCTGTACTGCTATGCAAACAGCGACCCTGAGACCGCTCAAAAAAACCATGCATTGCATGACCCGAAATCTCCTCTCCTCTACGGTGATATTCAGCCGTCCGACAGAATAGTCGAGAGGGAAATGAATACGCTTTTTTAAATCGACAGAATGTTACCCCGTGCGTTCGGCCTTTGAACCTGTTCCTGCAGCACAGCATACAAACATGGACCTATAAGGATGTGGCGTAGTGAATGATGCTCAGAAGACCGTCATGGATTTTAACATAAATAATAGCCTGCAGATGGATGCTCATATCCGCCTTTTCGACCTCCAATCCGAGCTCGGCGAGCTCGCGAAGGAGCACCTCGAACTCAGGGACTATGGAAGATAGAACTTTGCAGAAAGTCCGGAATGGGGGGAGGAGCTGGGAGATCTGTACTATACACTGCTTTCGCTCAGCTTGGAAACAGGAATAGATCTCGATGATGCGCTTGGCGGGGTTCTGGACAAGTACGCTAAAAGGATCGAGGTCAGGCAGAATCCCGGGTCCGGCGGACAGTAGCCAAAAAAAAGCCGGGGTGTGGGGGCCCTGACAGACATATCAGGAACTACAAGCTGTTTCACAACTCATCGATTACGGCAGAGGAATAACTTTCGTATAATCGGCAGAAAATGCCTTGCAGGAACAAAAACTATCTTTGGTCCTTGTAAACGGTCTGGCACGAAATGACACAGGGGCTTGGTCCCTAACCCCATAGTCGGCCGCGCCCTGTTCCTTTTTTTTAGGTGTCACTGTGAAGATGGTAGCGGTCTCTCACTATAGATCAGTAAGAGGGTGTCGTCATTGCTGACAACAGGTTCAAAACATATCAAACCGGTGTAACATTTTATTTAATCCGGAGGTAAATGCAAGATGGCAAAGGTCGTGTGCTGGGCAAGGGCGCGACAAGGACTCTCAAGGGGTTTCATGTTGCGTTCGTCACCTCGTCAGCAGGAGGTACAGTCTCTATGCTGGCCCTCCTGCTCGTCAAGTTCTTTACAAATCTGTACGGTAACGATTTCCCTATCGACCTGAGCATCTTCAAAATATTCAATACAGTAATAATTTACGTATATTTCGGCATCATCGTTACTTCGGTTCTCTATTCGCTCTTTACTCCGGTGAAGTTCTTCAGGTTGAACTGGGTCATTGTGAAGTGGACCCTGCTTGTCATCATCTTTCTTTTCGCATGGGTCCGGCTCGGGCCGGCAATCAGCGGGATGACCTCCCTCTCCGATGCCGGATTTCACGTTACCGTATCACAGGAGGAATATGCCCTCCATATGAAAAATGCGCTTGTATTCGCCTCCATCCAGACTGCGCTCCTCATTCTTATAGTATTCATATCAACCATCAAGCCGTGGGGGGGAGCGGAGGGAACGGATAGAGATCAAAAGAAAGATCATGGTAAGCATTGTGGGGGGAATCGCACTCGTTATTTTGTTTTTCGCCGTCTCGTCAACCGTTCGACACCACACCTACCGCACCATGCCGATAGAGAATACCGACCTTTCCTCACTGCAGGACGGGAACTACCATGGCGAGGCTTTTGTGGAGAACTATCTGTATAGGGTCGAGGCCACAGTTAGGGAAGGACAGATCAGGGAAATGAAGGCAATCGATAACCGCGAAAGCCCATACGCCTTCTACGCAGAGGGGGTGTTCAAAAAGATCATAAGGGACCAGAATGCGAATACAGATGCCGTGACAGGTGCAACGACCACGAGCAAGGCGCTGATGAAGGCGGTGGAGAATGCGCTCCAGGCCGATAATAGGGTCCGGTAGATATATTGGATTATGAGAGGTATGACCGTGCTGTATATTTTTCACGCGGGGGATAAAAGTCGTCTCCCGAACAGTAAATATATCCACGGTGCGATCGGCAGATCATCGCATCTTAGGCTGAGCCCTTCATAGGCAGCTGATAAAGCAGTACCGGCCCCGACAGCAGCACTATTGCAGAATATGTGAAAACCGTCTGTTCTACGAAACGGAAAATTACGTCCCTCCTCAACAACGAATATGAATAACATTAGCAGAAGCATGGGACATTGAACAATCATATCGATTAATGCACTGAATCTGCGAACCGGTGCTCGCGCGGCCCGCAATCTTACAAAGGAACAGTCGTAAAATGTTCTTCTGAAAAAATGTCATTATAAACTGGATATTTCCCTGACCAGGTTATATAACTTAGTAGTCGGTCTGAACAGGCTGAAATGTCAGTGCTCTCATTGAGCAGAGAGGGAACGGCAAGAAGGCAATGAAACAGTTCTATCTAGCCTGCATTCGTTCGGCATACGGCAAGATATGTATCTCGTGGAGTTATGCTGGAAAGACCCCTGTAATCGAACGGATCCTGCTTCCCGGGGAAAACGAGCGTACAGTCGACGCCACACAGGCTCAATTGAAGGGGGCTGAAGAAAAATCCTGCAGCGGAATAGATGCCGTGGCTGACAGCATTAACAGAATGTTTCTAGGCGAGGCCGTAAAGTTCGACCTTCGTGCCGTCAACCTCGACACCTGCTCCCCCTTTCAGCGGGCAGTCCTTCTCGCAGATTACGCTATTCCGCGCGGATGGATCAGCACGTACGGGAGAATCGCACGGTATACCGGCAAACCCCAAGGGGCGCGCGCCGTAGGAAACGCCCTCGCAAAAAACCCTTTCCCGCTCATCATTCCCTGTCATCGGGTGGTACGGGGGGACGGCCGTCTCGGGGGTTTCAGGGGAGGAATAGAGATGAAGAGATCGCTTCTCAGCCTTGAAGGTGTAGAACCGGACGAAAACAACAGGGTACGCCTGAACAGGCTGTACTACTGATATAATGAGCACCGTCTCATCGATCGCTTCGCTCCTGCCACGGTGCAGAAGAGATGCTGGTTCACTGATTATACTGGACGGGCGAACGATGCATTGGTATAATTCGATTTAACATACAACAGTTTACGGGGCAACCGGCATGAAAAGTCTGGTCGTTTTCTACTCCTGGACCGGGAATACCGAGGTGACTGCAAAGGCGCTGGCAGCCGAAACCGGTGCCGAGCTTCGCTTTTTGAAAGAAGAAAAAAAGCGGCGCAAAGCATCCGGTTTCTTGGGTGCAGCATTCGGCGCCCTTACAGGATCGAAATCCGTATTGAAGGACCCGGATTACAATACCGACAGCTACGATATACTCTTCATCGGCACACCTGTATGGATGATGCACTCGACCCCTGCTTTAAACACCTGGATCCAGAATGCGGTTTTTGAGAACAGGAAAGTCTACCTGTTCATCACAAACGCGTCCGGCAGGGAGCAGCGGGTTATCGACTCTCTTGCGAAGAGGATAAGGAAGAAAGGCGGCACTGTACTCGGCAGCTTCGCTATTAGGACTGAGCGCAATGGGAAAATTGATCCGGAAAAGGTCCGATCGAAAGTTAAAAATTGGGTAGAAAGCCAGAACCTCAAACGAACTCTCAAATAATATGCTGCATAACCTTCGGGCAGCCCCCATGCAGGGAAGCAGGGTCGAAGGAGCCCGTTTACAGAATATGTAAACATTATCGATACCGTTTTGCCAAGAGAGCCTGCCGCACCCGGAGACAAACAGTGGAGTTACAATGCAGGTACAAACCGAGTACACGTCAGCAATGAGCAGGAAGTATCCTGAAGCAGTCGTCGTTGCAATCGCAAGGGATAGTCTCGGGAAGTGCAACCCCATTACCCTCGGATGGTGTATGCCCACCTCTCATGTTCCACCCATGCTGGCGATATCTGTAGGATTGACACGCTATTCGCTGCATGTCATAAGACATGCAAAAGAGTTCGTGATATCGTTCCCCTCCAGCAGGATGGCGGATGAGGTGGTGTACTACGGCACGACTTCAGGCAGGGAGATCGACAAGTTCGGAAAATCCCCGCTGCTTACAGAGAGCGCATCGGAAATCGACTGCGTTATAATCGTAGACGCGGTTTCGAACTTTGAATGCAGGCTGGAATCCGAGCACCCCACCGGCGACCACGTGATCTTCGTAGGAAAGGTCGTTGCCTCTCATGCCAATGAGGACCCTGAAGTCGAGCGGCTCTACAAGCTGGAAAAAACGTTGACTCTGGGGGGAGTTGCAAAGCTTTCGTAAGAGTGAGGCCCCCAAAACAGAGGGAAAGTATCCTTGTAAAATAGCCCCCTTATGCAATCTTCTTCGCCGGATATTAACCGAAGTACCGGCGTTAGGCTGTATCACATCGGAATACTTAACCTTGACAGCCTTTAACTGTCGTGTGTTATTTTACTTTAGTTGAGATAGATTTACGGATAAAGTTGTCATGATGCGTTCCCGCATTGAACAAATCTTCTACAAAGGAGCTCACTGATGGCTAAAAAGGGGCGGCTTGATTTCCTTAACATGAAAAAGGAGGGTAAAAAACTCACATGGGTGACTGCATATGACTTTCCAACCGCCAGCTTCGCCCAGAGCGCGGGGATCGATATGATTCTCGTAGGAGATTCCCTTGGAATGGTCGTGTACGGATACGACGGAACGATTCCTGTAACCATGGATGAATGCATAATTCACTGCAAGGCGGTCCGGCGGGGGGGCCCTGACGTTTTTGTGATCGGCGATATGCCTTTCATGTCCTACCAGACTTCTGTTTCTGATGCTATCTACAACGCAGGCAGGTTTCTGAAGGAGTCGGGAATGGATGCCGTCAAACTGGAAGGCGGACGAAGAGTAATAGAAAAGATCAAAGGAATAGTCGATGCCGGCATTCTTGTAATGGGCCATATCGGTCTTACTCCGCAGTCAAGCGGGCAGCTCGGAGGATTCAAGGCGCAGGGCAGAACAGCCGAGAGCGCCGAAGAGCTTATCAGAGATGCGATTGCCATCGAGGAGGTGGGCGCTTTCGGGTTACTGCTCGAGGCGATACCTCCCGAGCTCGGCAAGGCGATCAAAGAGATGCTGAAGATTCCCGTATACGGCATAGGAGCAGGGAAACATACCGACGGGCAGCTTCTCATCAACGGAGACATGCTCGGCTACTTTGAGGCGTTTACGCCGAAGTTCGTAAAAAAATACACAAATCTCGCTGAGATAATAACCACGGCTTTCAAGGAGTACGTAGACGACGTGCATACCGGCCGCTTTCCCGGACCGGAGCACGGATACAGTGTACTGAAGGAACAGAGAGACGCCTTCAATGCCGTTGTGGAGAAGTATAGACGCAACAGGGAGCTTTAAAAAAGGCGAAGCAGGACATCGCATCAAGTATCAAAAAGGGAGGGACCGATGAGGAAAGATGCCCTGAAAATCACCCGGCACATGCTCGATGAGATAAACTGCTACCTGCTGGAAAAGGACAATCCCGTTGTCGACAGGCTGCTCGGAATTATTGAAAAGCACGGAGGAGCGGAAAAGGTCAACCGGAAAGCTGCTGAGAACGGCGCTTACGATCAGCTCATCAAGAGGGTGAATGGGAAAAACCGGGCCTACGTACAGGACCTGGAATGGCTGCGGGAACAGAAGCAGGCGGGACGTTTCATTTCAATAGGAGAGTACAAGAATAGTATCGGAGCGGTAAAAAACATGCTTGACCCGAGCTATCAGGTAACCCTCGAGATTTCCTCCCTCTACTACTTTCCCTGGCTTATCGTAGAGGCAAAACGGGCGATCCAAAAAGGCGAGCTGATGCCCGCCAGATATATACGGGTACGATGCATGAAGGAGCAGGAGGCCGACGGCGACCTTCCCGCAACGGCGGCCGCGATGAAGCTGCTCGGCGCATCATGGGTCGAGTCTCTGGATACGCGAGGAACGGACGGATCAAACGTACACCTCGGCGGACCGGATACGATAACAGGATATTTCGGAGGTATCGGACAGCCAAATGATCATGTGTACGGTTGGGTCGACGAATACCTCTACTACTACACACACTACGGTGTGAAGCAGGTTCTGAACATTAACGCGGGAACTATTCTTGCCGGTTATCTGCTCTATAGGCTCGGCGTCAATATCGAGTTCAAGATCTCCGTATTCATGGGAAACGACAACCCTATGAGCGTACTCTGGACGCTGCTTATGGCAAAGCTCTTCGCCCGGGAGGACGGCAGCACGCCTCTCACTGGGTTTAATCTTTCCAATTCGGCGAACAACGATACCATCGAGCGCACGTCTGAGGTAAGGAAGGCCTTCGGGTTCGAAAAAGCCGTGAGAATCGAGCACCATATCGTGGAGACGTACAGACATATCGTCATCCAGCCCTACGATCGTCTCGCTGAGCTCTTTGAGGTTGCAGCGAAGGTGAAAAACATATCGGCAAAGCATGAGGGAGGTATTCCGGGGGTCGAAGAGAAGCGGAAGCACCCGTCGGACATTCTGGAATATTTTCTTTCAAAAGAAGAGATAGCCAAAAAAAACCTCATGCCTGCTCTCGAACAAAACTATATGGACAAGCATGCTGCGGTGCAGAGAACGGCGGAGGGGCTGTTGAAGCGAGGAATTCCTGTGGCAGGGGCCCCCGCCCTTCACCATCGTTAAACTGAAGTTACGGCCGGATATATTACACGGCAAAATGCTCGCTGTTTAGAGACCCCTGCCTCCTATTATTTCACATAATTATACACGATCATCCAACGCCGCAGGGACGGATCGTGACTGCCTTTACCATTTATACTTCTTGCTGGCGCCCGGTACCGTCATAAGAACGGGAACGGGAGAATGTACCAGCACTCTATGCGCAACGCTGCCGAAGACCCATTGCGGGAACCCGGACCTCCCGTGCGTACTCATGATAATCAGGTTAGCCTTTTGTTCCTTGGCGGCTTCAAGAATCTTCGCCGCCGGCTCACCGTCGACCACTATCCTGATCTCAACGGGTATGCCATCTTTCCTCAGGCCGGCTGCCGTCTTTTCGAGGTACTCTCTCGCATCGGCTTCAAGCTTGCCCTCAGCTTCACGTATGCGGTCTGCGGCAATGTAATCTTTTACGTCCACGATTAGAGGTACTACTACCCTGAGCAGGATTACCTTGTCGACCAGGCACCCCTGAGCGATTGCTCTGGCATGCTCCAAAGCGGTCTCGGCGGATTCCGAACCATCCAGAGGAACTATTATTTTTTTTTATATATCTTTTGCCTCCCAAAAGCCTCCGGTAAATTTCAGTTTACGATTTTTTTCCGCTGACCCTTGCACGCCAACGGTGAATCCCGGCTCTTCCGGAAACTTCTCCATATCCCCACTCACATCATTTTCAGGAGGGTCTTATCTATGACCATTACAGCGTTTGCGTTTTTTCTGCGACCCCCTGCGACCCCCTTTGCCGGGCCTTACGTTCTTGCCGCCATCGTCATGAGGAAAAACCGCTTTCCTTCATGAGCCCGGGCACTATCCCCTGTCACCGGCTTCATTTCGTATAATATAAACCGGGTAACCACAGGGCTATTTTGGGAAACAGCATTACAATGGCCAAACCGACGATCATTATCAGAACAAAGGGGACGATCGATCGGTAGATATCCGACAGCGTTATCTCTTTCGGGGCCATCGCCCTCATGAGAAACAGGTTATAGCCAAATGGAGGCGTCAGGTACGCTATCTGACAGGTGATAGTATAAAGAACCCCGTACCAAATCGGGTCGAAACCCATCTCGATCACCAGTGGAACATAAAGAGGAGCGACGATGATGAGCATGGCCGTATCGTCCAGAAACGTACCCAAAAGGAGGTAGGAGAGCTGCATCATGATGATGACTCCCCACGGGCCGAACCCGTACTCGAGAAACAGGCCCTTTATCGCATGTACGGCGCCGAGACCGTCAAAGATGGCACCGAAGGCGAGCGCGGCGAGAATGACCCACATAAACATGCAGCTGACGCTCAGCGTATCACGCAGGACCTCGGTCAATCCCTTCCACGTCAAGCGCTTGTTGAATAAAGCGGCAATGGTGGTTGCCGTCGCACCCACCGCTGCACTCTCGACCAAACTGGTTATTCCCATGAAAAACAGTCCCGACATCATGAAAATAATGACTACAGGCAGTATCCCGGACCGGAGCAGACGCAACCTCTGTTTCCAGGGGATCTGCCATTCTTCCTTTGATAACGCCGGCCCCAGGTGCGGCTGAAACAGGCACCTGACAAGTATGTACAGGATAAACAGGCCCGCCAGCATGATACCTGGGAAAACACCAGCCAGCCACAGCCGGCCGATCGGCTGCCTGGCGATCATTCCATAGAGAACAAGAACCACGCTGGGCGGTATCATGATGCCCAGGGAGCTGCCGGCCTGTATTACACCGGTCAGCATAGTCTTGTCGTACTTCCGTTTTAGCATTTCCGGTAAAGCGAGCGTGGACCCAATGGCCATGCCGGCCACGCTTAACCCATTCATGGCCGCTATGATGGACATAAGCACGATGGTCCCTATGGCCAAGCCGCCGTTGACCGGGCCCATCCATACGTGTATCATATTGTAAAGGTCATCCGCTATCCCCGACTTGGAAAACATATACCCCATGTAGATGAACAACGGCAGGGTCAGGAGCGGATACCAATTCAGCAGGTTGAAGCTTGCGTGGAACGCCAATCCCGCGCCACCCTTCCCCCACAGGACCAGAGCGAAAGCGCTGGCCACGCCGCCGATGACCGCGAAGATGTGCCGGCCGGTGAGAAGCATGACAAGCATCGAGGTAAACATAAGAATAGCAACAAGCTCGAAATTCATTTTATCTCCTCCCCTCTCGCGCGGGCTACATCCTTGAAAAACTCGGATATTGTCTGTAAAAGCATCAATAGGATTCCGATTGTCATAATAATTTTGATGGGAGCCATGGGCGGTGCCCACGCGGAATAGGACACTTGCTTGTATTTAAGAGCATATTTAATGCCTTTAAAGGCACCGTGCAGGAGTATTCCGAGGTAGAAGGCAAGGACGGAAAAGGTAAAGGCGTCCACCGTAGCCTTCCTCTTCGGCGACCACTTGTAGTAAAAGATGTCCATTCTGACCTGCCCCTCGATAAGGTGGGAGTAACCACCGCCGAGCGTGTAATAGGCGGCCATAACGAACTGCGCGAACTCCACCGCCCATACGTGGGCGTTGTTGAAGATGGTCCTCGATATAGTTTCATAAAGTAGAATACCCATCATTCCGAGGACAAAAAACATTACAATCCTGCCCATTAGCTGGCTAGTTGAGTCCATATATCGCACATAGGCTTTTACTGCTTTATTCACTTCAGTTCCTCCTTATCCTTATTGAGAGAAGTTGAAATGTCCTCTATCGCCCATCATGAATTATCGTACTTGCCTGTTGAAAAGGAGTGGCGAGGGGTTAAACCTCACCGTCGATCCGCACCAAAAGCAGTGGGAACCCCGTGTCCACGAGCCTATTAATGGTTTACCGTTCCTGGCCTCGAATTAAAGCCGGACAGGAACGGTAAACATCCATTTATTGCCCAGGTCATTAGTACCGGTAGGGAGCACCGGCTGCTTCCATGGTTTTGATATAATCCTTGAGTATCGCCACCACTCTGGCATTCCTTTCGCTCTTGGCTGCAATCTCGTCCCAGAACTTGAATGCTGCATCTTCAATAATCTTCCACTCATCGGCGGGGATGGTGGTAAGCTCCAGCTTTTCTCCCTTCGTGCGGTAATGAGCTTCACCCCACCAGTACCAGTGCAGCCGGTAGTAATGCGATTTGTCGATACACGTTCTGAACAACTGCTGCAGGTGAGGAGGCACCTTCTCCCATGCCTCGGTGTTGACAAACCAGCCGCCCGACCAGGCGCCGGAAATAGGATTCGTCAGGTAATAGTCACACACATCCGCCCAACCGACCGTGTAATCCTCGGTGATTCCGGACCAGGAGACTCCGTCCAGTACGCCTGTCTGAATGGCCATCTCGACGTCCTCGTAGGGAAGGACCATCGGTACAACGCCGAATTGTTGCATGAACTGGCCGCCGGTCGGGAACATGTAAATTCTCAGTCCCTGGAAGTCCTTGATGGATTTGATCGGCTTTGTTGTCGCGAAATTACATGGGTCCCAGCTTCCCTGGCTTATCCAGGTGACGCCTTCCACCTCATTGTAGGCTTCCTCCCAGATCTCGTTCAGCCCGTACCAATTCCACAGCACGTTGACGTCCAGACCGTAGCGTGCTGCAAGGGGAAAGTACGCACCGAAAACGGACACATCCACGGGAGACGCCATTGAGTCATCGTCACTGACGGCTGCGTCGACTGTTCCCTCCTGTAAGGCACGAAACAGCTCACCATGGGGCACCAGCTCGTCTGCCGTATATACGTCGATGATCATCTCCCCGTTCGCCGCAATATTAAACTCTTTCATTGCGATCAGACAGACATGCTCGTTCAGGGCAGGGCCGGCATACGATTGAAGCCTCCACCTGATGACTTCTTTGCTTTCCGCCGGTGCTTTTGCAGTTTCACCCGCTGATTTTTTCTGGCAGCCGCTCACCACGAGCGCAGCCAGCGCCAGCGCTACTACCAAACAACCGACGATGAAAAATTTCCACACATTCTTTCTCTTCACCATGAAACCTCCTTTGAATAAATTGTGTATGATACATCCCTCAATTTTGTATACATTTTAAGGGAATCATTCTTATATCACCTGTATACCTACCTAATTTTCTTGTATGGCAGACTAAAACGACTTTCAGTTAATAGAAAAAAGCTAAAAATTTATTAATTTAAAGAATTCATTTTTCTTTTCTCAATTTATCGAAAATACCACAAACTGCTAATTTCAATTCACAGGATTCAAAGGATTTTATGTAATAGTAAAAAACATCTTGTTTTCGTACTTCAGCCTCTAGTTCCCTGGTGTTTTGATCCGCAATCATGATTATTTGAATCTTTGGGTCGATTTTTTTCATGATTGGGACCGCTTCATAGCCTTTCATATCTGATAGATTCACATCCATAATGATGCAATCGAACTTTACCGCCTCGAGCTTTTTCACTGCATCAGTAAAGCTCCTGCTCAATATTAAGTCATAATCTTCATCCACAAAGATTTCGAATAGCTCACGTGCATATTTAATATCAGGTTCTACAATCAAGACTTTTTTATTTATATCCATCATTACACTCACCTATACATTACAGTGAGCAATTGATATGCCAATCATTTATTAAATACAAAAAGCCACTCAGGTTTTATCCTAAGTGGCTATATTTAGTGAATTACATTTATTTCTTTTATTCTATTGGAGCCCTGTCTTCACTTATATTACATCTTGCTATTTGACAAGAATGGGTGTTTTTCCCAATCAACGGGGTGTTTTACCCCGTTTGTGTCTCGCCTATTTGATATTTCTGGAGCTTTATTCGGAGGGTTTTTCGGTCTATACCCAAGGCCTCTGCAGACTTGCCCATATGACCATCGAATATCTCAAATGTTTTGATGATATGCTCTCTTTCTACATCAATAAGTCGCTTAACGTTGTCAACGGTTAATCGTAAGGGATCATTGACAGACAGTCCATAGTATAATAGATCGTCCGGCTCTATGACTTCGCTATCGGTTAATACGACTGCTCGCTCAATTGCGTTCTCCAACTCTCTTACATTTCCCAGCCAGTCGTATTCAATTAATGCTTTCATGGCCTGCTCAGAAATGCTTCTTACGTTCTTTTTTCTCCTTTTGCTATACTCCCTCAAGAAATGGTTAGCCAGGAGGGGAATATCTGATCTTCTTTCACGTAAAGGGGGCAGATTGATCGGGACGACGCTCAGGCGATAAAATAGATCCTCACGGAATTCTCCTTCTTTTACCGCTTTTAACAGATCTCTGTTTGTGGCAGCAATAATTCTCACATCTACTTTGATAACTTGAGAGCTTCCTACTTTCGCAATCTCTCTTTCCTGTATCACCCTAAGTAATTTTATCTGAATATTCATACTCACATTTCCAACCTCATCAAGGAAGAGTGTTCCCCCATTTGCGAGCTCAAATCGGCCGTATTTTGTTTGTATTGCACCGGTAAAAGATCCCTTAATGTGTCCGAAGAGTTCACTTTCAAAGAGATTTTCTACTAAACTTCCACAATCCACCACCACAAATGGTTTTTCCTTCCTTCTACTATGACGATGTATCGCTCTTGCTATAAGTTCCTTGCCGGTACCGCTTTCCCCCGAAATAAGAACAGTAGTATCCGTTGGACTTACCTTAAGAACAACGTCCTCAACCGTCTTCATCGTTTCGCTCTGACCAAGGATTAACTTGTGTTCTAAATTTTCCTTCAACTCGATTCGGAGCAGGACATTCTCGATGGTAAGCTTTCTCTTCTCCAATGCTCTTTTTACTGTCATCCGCAGAATATCAGGGGTGAAAGGTTTGGTAATATAATCATACGCCCCTATTTTCATGGCCTTGATAGCGGATTCTATTGTCGGATACCCGGTGATGACGATTACGATAGCATCAGGATCATCCCCTATTATCTTACTCAATACATCCATACCATCCAAACCCGGCATCTTCAAATCAAGTATTATGGTGTCGAATGATTCTTTCTTCAGCATATCCAGTCCTGCCAAACCATCCTCAGCCACTTCCACCCTGTTTCCATCCCGGCAGAGCGTTTGCTGGCATGAATCTCGCATGGCTTCCTCATCATCTATGACTAATATGGTTGCCTGACCGTACATTTAACCTTCCTTTCGTTTGATAGGTAACCTGATAATAAAGGTAGAGCCCTTCCCAAGTTCACTTTTCACCTCGATGTTGCCTTTGTGTTTGGTAATTATTCCATAACTGATGGCCAGACCAAGCCCGGTTCCCCGGCCTACTTCTTTTGTAGTGAAGAACGGATCAAATAACCTCTCGAGATTCTCCTTGGATATACCATAGCCTGTGTCTGAAAATTCAATCTCGATAGATTCGTCTTCAGGTTTTTCTCTTGTAGCAATACTAAGCTTTCCTCTTCCCTCCATGGCTCCAGCGGCATTTATAATCAGATTTGTGAACACCTGTTGCATTTGACTGGCATCGATCATTACCTTTGGCAGAGAAGAAGAAATTACTTTGGTTATCGCAATATTCTGGAATGATGCCTGATTTTCAACCAATGAGAGGGTTCGCTCCAAAACTTTATTCACATCCAACTCCTCCAGACTCGGATTGGTTTGGTGTGCAAAGTCGAGGAGTCCCTTCACGATATTTTTACATCGTGAGGCTTCCCTCACTGCATTCTCCATATTTTTTTGAAGGAGATCCTTTGTTTCCAAATCTTCTAATCCTAAATGAATGTACATTATTACAGCCCCAAGTGGATTGTTTATTTCATGAGCCCCTCCTGCAGCCAGCTGCCCTAGTATAGCCAGCCTTTCTGATTTCATTATCCGCTGCTCAGTGTATTCCTTTAACCTCTCGTCTCTATCTTTAAGTGAAGAGGCCATAAGATTGAATGTCTCTCCGAGATCTCCCATCTCATCTTTTGGCATATGCTTAACCCGGTATTCCAACTCACCCTTTGCCCACCGATGAGAGGCATCTACTAAACGTTTCACCGGTTCCAAGATACCCTTTGCCAGAAAAAAGGAAATACTGAGAGCAACAACCATTCCGGCGATTGTTATCCCCAGGAATAATGCTATTGACCTCTTTCTCATGTCAGTAAGTTTTTCTTCCAGGATTCCCACATAGAGAATCCCAATTATCTCACCATAAACATTCTTTATCGGTTCATGTGCAGTTATATACCAGTTATTGATAACAAATGCTCTGTCTATCCACTGTGTCCCCTTTAATAATACCTGCTCGTATACCTCCTGAGATACGCGGGTTCCAATTGCGCGGTTTCTATCCTCTTTCTTAACATTGGCTGATATGAGAAGGTCCCATTGAAAGATCATGGAAGTTCCAGTATCCTTTCCCTTATATTTTATCCCTTTATAGACTATGTTTTGCACCTCATCAACGATCTCATAGTCATGATTGATTAGATTACCACCATATAGTACACCAATCAGGTTGCCATTATATAAAACTGGTGCAGCAGCCTTTATCATCATTCCTGAAGTCTCCTCAGTTCCGGCTACTGGCTCTGTTGGTGTGGGGATATATTTTATATGAGCTTTTTCAGCCAGATCCTTACCTTCTTTTAGTAGTTGTTCCCCGGAGACTATCGTTGTTCCGAATACTACTTCCTCCTTCGATAATACCCAGCGTACCAGCTCATCATGTTCCTGATTATCACCATGGACAGATGGATTGCTGGTCCTGACTATGACCCGTCCATTCTTGTCCGTTAAGTTCAATATATCTAAAGATTCCCTCCTTCTTGTCTCCGCTAAAACCATACTTAATTTTTGTATATCATTCTCTAAAATAGCATCTTTTAAAAAAAATCTTTCAGAAGTAAAACGTATTACATCTTTTATATAGTCACCTTTTTCATTATATATAGTCCGGGCAGTGATCAGATCGCTTCTCACTCTATCTTCAGCCTGAGTGATTGTAACGTTGCTGATTACATGGCTGCCCACCAGGGTAATAACCAAACCGCATATAATAATAACTGCCGTAAAACTTATTACCAATTTTGTCTTTAATGATATCTTCATAGCTTTTAAAAGTCGTTACTTGACTTTCTTGTGATAGTATATTAAAAAGACTTTCTGTCAATAAAAAAAGCAATAAAATGATATATTTATAACTAAATCACGTCCCCATCTCCCGGCATATTTTTACGTTTTTACGTCCATCACGCGACACATTTTTACGATCTCCGGTTCCCGCCCGCTTTCCCGCCGCCGCGACCCCGCAGCTTGCAAACGTGCACCGGCATCCCAAAAACACTTTCCACATGCAAGCCTGTCGTCCTCATTACGTTCAACCCCCGGCAGTGGACATGCCTTTTTATGAATTAAAGCTTGACAAGGAAATGGCAAACTGTTAACAATAGAATCTGTGTCGACAGATGGAGCTTTTTTGCCCACTTTTTTCCAAAAGGTGGTTCACAGGGACTCCGGAACGGGTTCAGTTACCGGCACCGCCTCCGTTCGAGTTTTCAGGGCATTTTTTGGACGTCTGTGGTTGGATTGGACCGACAAACACTATTGACATGTAAACCGATCTGTGAAATGCTGTTGCGGCTCCGGAAAGGTATGAACAACGGGAAAGAAGGAATTGAAAAATGATAGAGGAACTGACTCACACACGTTTCCTTGAGCTTATGCCCGAGTTAGAGGGTTTGGAATAACGAATCGACGAGCTCAAAGGAGGAATCACCAACAAGCTCTACCGTGTCCGGTCCTCGGAAGGACATGACTTCGTTGTAAGGCTGTACGGCCTAAAAACCGAATTGTTTATCGATCGTAACGTCGAAATGGAGAATATCAGGCGAATGGCATCTAGCGGCGTCACTCCAAAGCTCATCAAATATCTGCCTGAGCGCAGAGTGACGATTGTGGAGTTCGTCCCGGGATACATCATAAACAACGCGGACTTCCTCAAGGAGGAGCTCTGGGAGAAGATTATCCGGCCAATTAAGATCATCCATCAAAGCGGTGTGACCCTCCCGCTCGTATTCGATCCTCTGGTCCAGGTGAAACGGCTGCACCGGGTTTTCCTGGACCTGAGACACGAATACACGGAATTCGAAATTGAAAAGACCATTAACATACTCGAAAAAATAGCTGACCACACCAAAATCACTCCCGATCACTACGTTGCCTGCCATAACGATCTTCTGGCGGATAATTTCATTCTCGTCGAGGACAGAGAAAAATACAGCGAACCCATGTACCTGATTGATTGGGAATATGCGGGAATGAGCACGCTCTACTACGATCTTGCTGACATGTTTCAGGAGATTCTTGTTCCCAGAGAAACGGAGGCACAGCTGCTGAGAATATACTGGGAAGATAAAGAGATGGACCATCAGACCTATATGACGGACCTGTTCAAACCCTTTCCCGATATTTACTGGTTTTTCTGGAGCCTGATTCAGCTGAATGTTTCAACCATCGACTTCGATTTTTACAATTACGGCAAAGTCAAGTATCAGAATGCGCAGAAAAATATCCAATACCTGCGGGATCATTATAGTGCGCGATTTTTATGATTAATACTGTATGCCATCGGTTATGCTGATGGCCCGGGCCCGAGGTTGCATATCAGGTCCGAATGAAGACGTTTACGAACCCTTGTTTTAAATCTGAAGCAAGGAGCAATATATGAAGAGCGCGATAGATAAGTCCAACCCGATTCCTCTTTACATCCAGCTTGGAAACTGGCTGGAAAGGATGATCAGGATCGAAAGCTACAAGGTGGGCTCAATGCTCCCCTCGGAGAATGAGCTGGCTAATGTTGTTGAAGTGAACAGGAACACTGTAAGGCACGCCATCACCCTCCTGATCCAGAAGGGGCTGGTGGAAAAGAAAAAAGGGGTAGGCACCCTGGTGAAAAGGAAGCTTCCCCTCTACCCTGTGCGTAAACTCAACAGGATGACCAGTTTCGTAGATGACTTCGAAATGGACAACGTGGAGATCGAGGACAGGATACTGTTGAAAGAAAGTGTCCCTGCAACACCTGAGCTTGCCGAGAAGCTTTTGCTTTCCCCGAATGAGCCGGCGGTGAAGATAGAGCGGCTTCGGATTGCGGACAAGCTGCCCCTCGTTCTGGAGATACAGTATTACTGCTTCAGCAGGTTCGGGAAGCTGCTTGAAATGGACATCAAAGGCTCCATGTACAAGATACTTACCACGATTTTCAATGCAGGTCTCGATCATTCCGTTCAGACTATACGTGCGGTATACCCCTCGGAAGAGATTGCAGACAGACTGCATATAACTCAGTCCACTCCCTGCATGTTTCTGGAGAGCTTGGCCTATACCGCGGAAGGGTTGTGCATCGAGGTCCTTCATTCCTACTACCGCGGGGACCGATACCTTTTCAAGGTGGAGACCGGGGAGTACTACAGGGGGATTGGATCGGCTGAGAAATGATCGGGTGATGACCCCTGAACAACGCCCTTTATAATCCCTTTCCCCATAAAAATAAAAAAATAGTTGACAAATCGTCAAAAAATATATAATTAAGGGATATAGGTAGATGTATAGACAGGTAAGTAAAAAAAACCCAACAAAGGGAGGAATAATGAAAAAGATTGACGAATACTTTGTACCATGGCTGAAGGGGGTGAAGATGTATATATCCCCCCATATCGAACTGGCCTGGAAGAACAAAAGGCTGCACAGACTGATGTCCAACGAAAATCCCAATCCCCCGTCCGCCAAGGTCTTGGAAGCGATCGGCTCATACGGAAAGATCGCTAATAGATATCCTGACCAGGGAACGGCTGTACGGAGCAAAATAGCACAGATAAACGGGCTTGACGGGCCCGAGAACGTGCTCATCGGGAACGGCTCCAGCGAGGTCTTTGACATGATCTGGCGGAGCTTCGTCCAGCCGGGAGAGGAGATCATCCAGCATACGCCCTGCTTTGGTATCTACAAGCTGAGGTGCACGGTCGTGGGAGGAAAGCTGGTCTCGGTGCCCATGATCTATGAAAATGGCGTGTTCCGCTTTGACGCCGATAGCATCATCAAGGCCATTACCCCCAAGACCAAGATCATCGTAATAGCAAACCCCAACAACCCCACAGGTAACTTCATGGACGGCGTCGACTTCGTGAAGGTCGCCGAAACCGGCCTCCCCTTTGTGGTGGACGAGGCCTATGTGGAGTATGCGGGGCTTGGAAAGTCCCAGGTCAAGCTGCTGAAAAAGCACCCCAACGTGATGGTGACCAGGACGCTGTCCAAGGCTTACGGCCTGGCGGGGCTCAGGTTCGGGTACATGCTGGCCTTAAAAGAGGTGATAGCCCAGATCGCAGCTACCCTCATCCCCTGGAACGTGGGTACCATACCCATGTGGGCCGCACTTGCGTCGCTGGAGGACCAGGAGGGGCTTAAAGAGAGGGTGGAGTTCAACAACGCCCAGATCAGATACTTTGAGGAGGAGCTTAAGGGGGTGGACGGGCTTAACGTGCTCCATTCCTACGGGAATTATATCCTCTTTGACGCAAAAAAAGCGGGGAAGAAGGGGGACGACATCGTGGCCTTCGCCCAGGATAAGGGCCTTATCTTCAGGCCGCAGGCGCCCATGTACGGAAGCGACGGGTTTTTCAGGATCACCATAGGGAGTGAAACGGAAAACAGGATGGCTGTTCGGGCAATAAAGGATTTTTTCTCATAAAGCCGGTCATCCCCGCTGCCGGCCGTATTTCGGAAGAACACGAGAACCGGCAATTCGTACTGCGAGTATATGTAAAGCGGCCGTCAGCGATGGGACGGTAATGGGCGGTTTCGCGTGATGTGCTGTAATTCATTTAAAAGGTCATTTTATAATAAAAGGAGAAACGCATGGCAGTAAAAAAGAGCCCGATGGAGAGGATGAACGAGGCGAGTGAGAACACCGAGATATGGTGGGACTCTTCCCCGCTCATATTCGAAAGCTGGAAGCACAAGAGGATAAAGTCAAAGCCCCTGGAGAAGAGGGATGAGGAGGAGGAGCTTTTGGACCGCTACTACATATCAGAGCGGCCCATGGAGCAGCTTTTCAGGGGTGTCACCACCAATCCCCCTCTGTCCGGGGAGGTGATAAAGGATGATCCCGGGTTCTGGAGGGAGCTGTCCATAGAGATCAAGAGGAAAAACCCCGGCTTTTCCAGCCACGAGGTGTGGTGGGAGGTGTACAAGGAGGTGGTAAAGAGAGGAGCCGAGAAGTATCTCGGAGTATTCAGACAGTCGAACTACCGGTACGGGTGCATTTCCGGGCAGGTCGATCCCAGGGACTACGAGAATGAGGAGGCGATGAGAACGCAGGCGCTCGAGCTCGCCTCTCTCGCGTCAAATGTGATGATAAAGATCCCGGGGACCGAACAGGGGGTACGGGTGATAAAGTACCTGACCTCCAAGGGAATAGCGACCAACTGCACACTGGCGTTTGTGCTGCCGCAATTTGTCGCGGTGGGGCATGCGGTGGCCGAGGGGGTCGAGGAGGCGAAGAAGAACGGTGTGGACCTTACGATGTGGCGGTCCGTGATTACCTCGATGACTGCGAGGTATGAGGCGCTCGGTGACTTTGAGAAGGAGAGCGAGAAGATCGGGATCGAGCTCACAGAAGCTGATATGAGATGGGCAGGCATTGGGATGTTCACGAAAGCGATGCGGTATCTCGAGGAGAATGATTTACCGAGCAAGATGCTGATCTGCTCGATGCGTAAGGGTCCCGTGGTGGATGGAAAGCTGAGGATGTGGCATTTTGAGAAGCTTAGCGGGGCCAATGCGGTATTCACCTGTCCGCCTGCGTATATAGACATGGTGGACGAGCTGGCGGCGGACATTGAGTTTGATCCTGATGGCTGGAAGGAGTCCATGCCTCCCGAGGTGCTGGAAAAGCTCAATAAGTTCAAGTATTTCAGAGAGGCGTATGATCCCAAGGGGCTCGAGCCGCCGGAATTCAACCGGCACACGGCGCTTTTGGCCACCGCCGGTAAGTTCAGCGATGCCACAAACGAGATGGAGCGCTTTGTTGAGGAGTCCGTTAACAACGTGTAGATAAAATCAAGACCGAAGGTGGATGCATAGCGCCGCAAGGCAAGGGGCCGCTGAGATTCCGTACAGCGGGAGGGGAACAAATTCGTGGATTGATAGGAGCTTTTGGTTAAATAGGGACAGCGCCTATTAAAAAGATTTCCAGGAATGGGTGGTTGCTGTATTTGCTTTCATGAAAATAAAATTTTAGGATTCTGTAATAAGCGGACATCTCGCCACGAAGCCTTACCCCTGAGCGTTCGCTAAGGGGCTGTTCAAGAAAAGAGACTAACAGCCCGAAAAATATCGACCTCTCAGGTTGATACCAGTCCATCTTTCAGCCGGGGATAAAATTCCCCGGCAGGTAAAAGTGCCCACACATACCTCCTCTTGACAGCGCTACAGACCCTGCATTCCCCCAGTCGTCATTTTACCGTTCATCAGGCTAAGGAAGCACACCGTCCGATTACCCTTTTGCATATTGGTGTAATACTGCTATTATATATTCTGTGCTTGACACGGGTAATAATGCGACAAATGTGAGGAGGATAATGTGAACAAAAAATATGCGATATTTGCTTTCAAAGGAGAGACGATGTGCTTCGTTCACGCGCTCCTCAATGCGCTCGATATGAAAAAACAGGATTATGACGTGAAATTGATCATCGAAGGCACTGCGACCCGCCTGGTAAAGGAGCTCTCTGATCCGAAAAAACCGTTTGCGAATCTATATGAAAAGACAAAACGGGAAGGTCTCATAGAAGGGGTGTGCAAAGCATGCTCGGCAAAGACGGGATCCCTCGAAAGCGCCAAGGAGCAGGGATTCTCACTCCTCGATGGTATGTCCGGACACCCGGGATTCTCGCAGTACCTGAAAGAGGGGTATGAAATCATCACCCTCTGACCCCCAGTGAACCAGGTAAAAACAACCTCTGGATGATACATATGACTGAAAGTTTTTGCCGGCAGGAGGAAAAACCCCCGGGACTGAGTATCTGCAGGAATCTTCTTATACCTTACCACTCTATTGTGGATCGTTGAGAAACGATTCGTTGATGGTTTGTCCCGACCGGCATCACGCTGATTACTGTATGACATTAAATTTAATTGAAAAGCTGGTAGTGTTTTTTTAAAGTACTCGGTGAGAAAAACGTTACTACGCCCGTTTCTTTCTGTTTTCAGTTGTTTGTGATAGACAGGCGTTAAGGGAAATAAAAAGCATCCATGTTGAGAGAATGATGGTGGAGAAGGCCTCTGCCTCAATAGAAACGGGCCTTTCATCTTTATGAGCTGTTTTCCCTCTGTTGCGGGAGATCGTCCGTAAGAGCCTTACCAGCTCACTGCCCCGCATCCGAACGGCTTTTCTTGACAGGGTAAATCAATACGCTTATCGTTATAGGTGCCGTAAAACCACTTTCCCAGAAAGGAAGTATCCATGAGAACGATCTATAGGAGCCTGTTCATTACTATCCTGCTGGCAGTATTCGTCATTCTCAGCTCCTGCGCAACGGGAGCGAAGGATGTGCTCGTAGGAAAACAGGAGCCGCTAGAAGAAAAGGGACTGTCCCAGATGCTCGAGCCGGAGGCCCCTATCCCGATAGACGGTGATCTGACCGTCGGGAGGCTCCAGAACGGGCTTACATACTATATACGGGAAAACTCACACCCGAAGAACCGCGCCGAGCTCCGCCTCGTGGTGAACGCCGGTTCCGTGCTCGAGGATGAAGACCAGCAGGGGCTCGCTCACTTTCTCGAACACATGGCATTCAACGGTACAAAAAGCTTCGAAAAACAGGAGATAGTGGATTACCTGGAATCCATCGGAATGAGATTTGGACCCGACCTCAACGCATACACTACATTCGATGAAACAGTGTACATGCTCCAGGTGCCTACAGACAGAGAAGATATCCTCGAGACCTCGATAAGGATACTCGAGGAGTGGGCGCACAGCATCAGGTTCGACAAGGAAGAGATAGACAAGGAGAGGGGCGTCATAGAGGAGGAGTGGCGCATGCGAAGGGACGCCGACACGCGCATGAGAGAAGAGCAGTACCCTGTTCTTTTCCATGGGTCGCAATACGCCAGGCGTATTCCCATCGGAAAGATCGACATCATCAGGAACTTTAAACCGGAAGCTCTCGAAAGGTTCTACAGAGACTGGTACCGACCAGACACAATGGCTGTAGTCGCAGTCGGCGACTTCGAAGCCTCAGTTGTGGAGGCCACAATCAAAAAATACTTCTCCCTCCTCGATCCCGTCAAAACCAGGAGAGAACGCCCGGAACACCCTCTCCCAAAGCACCAAAAGACACTCTATGCCATTGCCGCGGACCCGGAAGCGACGGCATCCCGCGTGAGTGTAATAACAAAACACGACTTCCGTCCGTCGCGTACGGCGGGGGACTATCGCTCCCGTCTCGTAGAATTGCTGTTCAGCAGAATGCTGAACAGCAGGTTCGATGAACTCTCACGAACCAATAACCCTCCCTTTCTCGAGGCCTTCACGGCCCGCGGAAGGATGATAAGAAACAATGAGTTCGTCATACTCTCAGCAGGTGTGAAGGAAGGTGGAATAGTCCGCGGCCTCGAGGCTGTCCTGGAAGAAAAGGAGCGGCTGCTTCAGCGCGGTTTCACACAGCCCGAGCTGGACCGTGAGAAAACGAGGATCCTGAAAGGCATCGAGCAGATCTACAAGGAGAGAAACAAGCTCGACTCCGGAAACTTCGCACAGGAATATGCGCTGCACTTTCTCGAGCAGGAACCGATCCCCGGCATAGAGTACGAGTACGAACTTTACAGGAAATACATTCCTACTATAACAATCGATGAGCTCAACAGGCTCGCCCTTGAGTGCATGGGAGACCAGAACCGCGTGGTGCTGGTAAGCGCTCCTGAAAAGCCCGGTATGCCTGTACCAAGTCAGGAGGAGCTCTACCGGGTATTCGATGATGTAAAGAAAAAGGAACTTTTAGCATATCAGGAGGATATCGACGATCTGCCTCTCATCCTAGTTCCACCCTCAGCCGGAGAGATCGTGGAAGAGCGGAGGGTCGATAAGATTGGTATCGTCGAGCTCGTTCTGCAGAACGGTGTGCGTGTGGTACTCAAACCGACAGACTTTAAAAACAACGAGGTCCTGTTCACCGCGTACAGCCCCGGCGGACACTCTCTTGCAGACGACAGCCGTTACGTCGCAGCGATCACCGCAGCCTCACTCATCGAGGAGGGGGGTGTCGGTAGATTCAGCCTCACCCAGATCGAAAAGAAGCTTGCCGGCAAGGCGGTAGCCGTCTCTCCATGGATCAACGGGCTGTTCGAGGGCATGAGCGGCAACTGTACACCGGAGGATATGGAGACGCTGTTCCAGCTCATATACCTCTACTTCACCGAGCCGCGGGCCGATGAGGACGCATTTCTCACAGTACGAAACCGTCTCGAGGACAGGATCGCAAACCGTGAATCGTCTCCGGACGAGGTTTTCTGGGACACCGTTGAGACGGTCCTTGCACAGGACCATTACCGTGCACAGCCCTGGACGAGAGAGATGCTGGAACAGATGGACCTCGAGAAATCATATGCATTTTATAAGGACCGATTCGCGGACGCCGGGGACTTTACCTTCTTCTTTGTAGGTAACTTCGATATCGAAATGATAAAGGAGCCCATCCGCGTCTACCTCGGAGGGCTTCCCGGGAGAGGAAGGGTCGAAACATGGAAGGACCTTGACATCGACCCTCCGGCCGGGATCGTCCGGAAAACCGTAAAAAAGGGAATCGATCCGAAGAGCATGGTGCAGGTCGTCTTCAACGGAGAGCTCCTATGGTCCATCGAAACGGCATTTATGTTCAGCGCACTCGAGGATGTACTCGAAATTCCCCTCAGAGAATCGATAAGGGAGGAACAGGGCGGGACCTACAGCATATGGGTCTATACAGAGCCGAGACACCTTCCGGACGGCGAGTATTACGTGTATATAGGGTTCGGATGCGACCCCCAAAAGACCGACGAACTTACACAGATCCTCTTCGAAGAGATTGAAACGATGAAGGCGGAAGGGCCAAAGACGATCGACGTGAGCAAGGTCAAACAGATACTGAGGCGAGAGCGGGAAACGAACCTCAAAGACAATGACTTCTGGCTCGGGATTCTCCAGTCCTACTATATCCACGGGATAGATCCCGTCCGGGTACTGGAATTCGACTCATTCGTGGAGGAACTGAACGCCGAAATCGTTAAAGAGGCGCTCGAGAAATATCTCGACACGGACCGCTACGTGCAGGTCACGCTCTATCCGGAGAGCTGGGAGGGAAAATAGGGCCGTCCGGGATCATGTGCCGGCCTCTTTCGATAGAGTATCTGTAGTCCCGGCTGTATCCTCGTTTGCGTAACCGGAGATAGAACAAACGTTTTATCTTCCGGGAAGAGGTCTTCTCGAACTCCTCCTTCCGGATCGTAAAGTCCCTTATTTTCTTGTATCCCGGGAGGGTTCGGTTGACCCTTACGATCACTCTGATGAAATCATCCGTAAGTTCGCTTTTGTCGTAGAGTTCGGAACGCAAACAGCGAAAACCTCCTCTTTTACAGCCCTGTCTTGAGGAGGGTGGACGCAATCAAAAATGTCTTCCGGGCGTTGGAAAGAGATATCGTTCATTCTTTTCTGGGTTTTCAGGTCCAGGGGGAGAAACAATCGTAGACCGTTTTAGTTTCAGCACTGCCTTTTTTCTTTGTTTTATCCTTGTCTCCATGGTATCATTTGAAACCCCTTGTGTTCAATCTGCACTGTATTTTAATTTTCCGATGGAACAGGATGATACGGTTCGGGTTGTGCTGCATATTTCAAAAGGCGCCAATAAAGTTCCGCCAGACAACCGCCAGGTATCTGGGAACCCTGTCAAAAACTGACCGGCTCGCATACCTGGCCCGGCTCTGCCTCGGCAACGCACGGTCGCTTCTTACGGCCCTCATGTTTTGCAACAGGCAGGGCATAAGGGACTTCAGGATAAAATCCCAGATACTTCCTCTCAAAACACATCCGGAGGTCGGCTATACTGTCGAAGAGCTTCCCGGAGGAGATGAGATTCTGGCTGCATTTCGCGAATGCGGAGCGTTCTCCCGGAGGCACAACATCAGGACCACTTTTCACCCGGATCAGTTTGTGTTCCTCAATTCACCCTCACAGAAAGTGCTCAAAAACTCGATAGAGGAACTCACTTACCAGAGCGAAGTCTCACAGTGGGTCGAAGCGGATGTGATAAATATTCATGGAGGCGGCGCATACGGAAACAGGAAGGATGCTCTTCTGGCTCTGAAAGAGAATATTTTAAAGTTACCCTCTGCAGTCCGATCGAGACTCGCCCTTGAAAACGACGACAGGGTATATACACCGTTCGACCTCCTCCCTGTCTGCACGGAAACCGGAGTTCCGTTCGTATATGACGTGCACCACCATCGATGCAACAGCGATGGTGTGAGCATCGAAGAGACGACGAAACGAGCGGAAGCGACCTGGAACAGGGAACCTCTTTTTCATCTGTCCAGCCCGCGGGGTGGCTGGGAAGCACGCAACCCGAGAAACCACGATGAGTATATCGATATCCGCGATTTTCCCCTCGAATGGCTCGGTCTCGATATTACAGTAGAAATCGAGGCAAAGGCAAAGGAGCTTGCCGTAACGAAGCTCATGAGGGAGATCGAGGCACTGCAATAGAAGGAGGGATAGTACCACATATTCCGTGCGACGAGCCGATCCCCGGTTTTTAAATCAGTGCCCACGGATCACGTGGGGGTGTAACGGACCAGACGGAAAAGAACTTCAGTTTTACGGGCTGAAGTTCGACCGGCCCATACATGTAATATATTGAATACCTCGATCCATAAGAGATGAACAGAGCGTTCGGTGACCGGTCCATAAATTTACACCTATGGTATTATTACCCGTAGGGTACGCTCAACAATACAGAGAATCATGGGACCCTCTGTATTGCTAGAACAAGGGTTCGATCGAGCGTGCCGTTGCGAACAGACCGGTCCCTACATCCTTTCCAATGGATGATATTTGCGGTGCACATCGATAAGAGTTCCGCGGTCGAGGTGGGTATAGATCTGAGTCGTGGAAACATCGGAATGCCCCAAAAGCTCCTGGACGACTCGCAGGTCGGCACCGTTCTGAATGAGATGTGTGGCAAAAGAGTGGCGAAGGATGTGCGGCTTAATAGGTTTTTTTATACCGCTTCTTCTTGCATATCCGTTGATAATCTTCCATAGCCCCTTCCTCGAGAGCGGATCCCCGCGAAAGTTCAGGAAGAGAGCGGAGCTCGACTTCTTTTTCAAAAGCGACCCCCTCGAGGTATCTATGTATTCTTTAAGAAGCTTCTCAGCCCGTTTCCCGAAGGGCACTATACGTTCCTTATTTCCCTTCCCGTATACAAGTACAAATCTCTCCGAAAAACGCACATTGCCGAGTTCCAGTGCGGTCACTTCTGAGATCCTCAGACCGCACGAATACAAAAGCTCCAGGATCGCCTTATCTCTCAACCCGAGGACCGTTTTCTCGTTCGGGATATCGAGGAGAATCTCGACCTCCTCCACGGTAAGGTATTCGGGGGGATTCTTCACCCCCTTCGGCGTCGACAGGTTTACCGTAGGGTCTCTCGTTACGATATCTTCATTCACCATGAACCTGAAGAGGGCCCTTATAGAGGATATGTACCTCGAGATCGTACGGTGATTCAGGCCGGTGCGGCTGCAGAAGGAGAGGTATTCGACTACAGTCCTCTCATCCACATCGGCAAGCCCGAGTTTCTCGGACTCGAGATATGAAAGAAAAAGCGAGAGATCTGACTTGTAGGAATCTACAGTATTAAGAGCCAGTCCCTTTTCCAGATATAGATAGTCGACAAAACGACGCAGCACTGAACTGGTATTTATGCTCATTTCACAAACCCTCTCGTTAATCCCCGTTTCTCATGACCAAAAGCAAACTGTAAGGAACGAGGCTTTAATCCCCATATCCTCATGTACAGCCATAAAATAGGAAGGAATAGGACTTTAATCCCCATTCCTCATGTAAAACCATAAATAGGAAGGACAATACCCATTCCTTTACGAAGGAATGAGTATTTAAGTGGTTTTCTCAACGATAAACTTAATTTTTGCATGTCATTATCACATGCTACTGGGTCATCATTCAACTCCGATGATATGCTGCTGTTAAGAAAACCACATTAGCGCTTTTTTCACCGTAAATATTTTTTTTACAGCTGCCAAGTCATCATTTAAACCCATTGCTATGCAATCTGATTGCATAGCAATCTTTGAGTAAACCGCATTAAACCCCTGGTTAAACCTCCGGTAAGTACGCCGGACCGAGCTCATCAAAAGGTTTCATCGAACCGGCCTTATAACAGCCGTACAGAAGACTCCCTGTTTCCCTCCCTCCTACGGAGAGATAGTATTGAAGATACAGAAGCCTCGTTGACTCGAACTTGTACGTGACCCCGCGAACTTCTTTCAGCTTCCTGCTGAGCACTCTTTTGTTTTCCCTGTAGTACTCGAGAGGGTATACTTTCGCGTTCTCGAGCGGAGTTTTTCTCTTGGGAATAAAGGGGTTGATGCTGAGGTGAAGGGTGCCTCCGTTCTTTCTCAGGACCTCTACGCTCTTTTTGGCAAGCTCTACGATACTCATGACATCATCGAACCCCTCCTCCGGCAGCCCGTACATGATGTAGTATCGTACCCTCTTCACACCATGACGTGCAGCGACGTCCAGCGCTTCGAGCAGCACATCGTCGCCGATATCCTTCCCGATCCTCCTGCGGAGCGGTAAAGAGCCTGTTTCAGGGGCGAAGGTAACCGTGGTCTGGCCGTTTTTCCTTACAAGCTTCGCAAGCTCAACCGAAAACCGGTCCGGCCTCATCGAGGAAAATGCGACGCGGATACCCATCCTGTTGATGCTCTTTACAATTTCGATCAGCCGCGGGTGATCGGTGATAAGGGGCGCAACGAGACCCGCCCTCTTCACGTGAGGAGCCCCGGCACGCACGCAGTCAAGGACGCTGTCCTCCTGCACGACCCTCACCGGTTTCGCAACACACCTCGTCATGCAAAAGCTGCAGCGGCCTCTGCAGCCTCTCACAATCTCCACGAGGAACATGCCGGAGAATTCCGTTTTTAGTGTGATCACCACTGAGTGGGCCGGAACATGAATCGTATTATTGATGCTTTTTTTTGATACATCCCCGCCAGGCAGATACACTCCCTGTACATCTGAAAGACCCTTCAGCGTAGTATCGCTCTTTTTGAAACCGTGCCGGAAGAGTATCTCCAGTATCCGTTCGAGAGCCTGCTCCATGTCACCGATAAAAACGATATCGCTGAAAACGGAGAGAGGCATCGGGTTCGCCGTAGGCGCTATGCCCCCGGCTATGACGTAGGGAAAGCGGCCGTCCCGCTCTTCTGAGACCGGAGGAATCGAAGAGAGCTCGAGCATCCGTATGACGTTCAGATAGTCGAGCTCGTAGGAGACCGTAAACAGGATAACATCGAAGCCCCTGAGGGTGGGGCTGTCCGCATGAAACAGCCGTCTCTTCTCCGGAATGAACTGTTCGGGAGAGAAGAGCGATCTGTCTCTCTCGATGAAAAAACGTGCAATACGCACTCCGTGAAACGAGGAGGTGCGGTGAAAGAGGGAGTGGAACCCCAGGTTGCTCATTCCTACCCGGTAGGAATTCGGATAACACACAGCAGCGGTGTACCGTCCGGTATCCGGGTATGAATAAAGAAACCGCTCCGGAACACGAGCTCTAATCAGCCTTCCTCCTCAAAAACGCAGGGATATCGTAATCATCCTTGTCATACTTCTTTTTCAGGCCGTAGTTGTCCATTATCGGAAGCTCCCTCGTTACCGGGGGTTTCTGTTTCTTCGGCTCGAAGTCCTTCAAGGGGTAGACCTCGAAAGTTTTTCCGTCGCCTCTTTCAGGGGCTTCGTGAGCCTTTGGAAATCCGGTCGCAATTACCGTCACCCGCGCCTCGTTGTTCATCGTATAGTCTATCACCATCCCTGCAATGATCATTGCGTCCGGTGCGGCGGTGTTCGTCACGAGCTTCACGATCTCGTCGTATTCGAAAAGGGAGAGATCGGGTCCTCCAGTGACATTTACGAGGATTCCCTTTGCTCCCTCTATCGTCGCATCCTCGAGTAACGGATTGTTGATAGCGAGCTGCGCGGCCTCTATCGCCTTGTTGTCACCTTTTCCCAGTCCTGCGCCCATGAGCGCACCCCCTGAGAGGTTCATGATCGTCTTGACGTCTGCAAAGTCTATGTTGATCTCACCCGGAACCGTAATGAGATCGGAGATGCCCTGTACCCCCTGCCTCAGCACATCGTCCGTGATCTTGAAAGCGTCGAGTATGGAAGTTTTCTTGTCGATAATATCGAGAAGCTGCTGGTTGGGAATGATTATCAGGGTATCGACAGTCTCTATGAGCTTTGCGATACCCTCCTCTGCAATTTCCATCTTCTTTTCGAGCTCGAAGAGAAACGGCTTGGTGACCACGCCAACTGTAAGTGCGCCGATCTCTTTTGCAACAGACCCGACAACCGATGCGGCTCCTGTCCCTGTCCCCCCCCCCATTCCGGCGGTGATGAAGATCATCTCAGCACCGGTGAGCGCCTCCTCGATCTGTTCGCGAGCCTCTAACGCAGCTTTCTCACCAATATCGGGATTGGCCCCGGCTCCAAGACCTTTCGTGAGCTCGGCCCCGAGCTGGATCTTGTATGGAGAACGGTTGGCATTGAGAGATTGGAGGTCAGTATTTGCAGCGATAAACTCGATGTTCTTGAGGTGTACATTGATCATCCGGTTTATCGCGTTGCAGCCAGCCCCACCGATACCTATTACCTTGATCTTGTTCGCCAGTACTGGCTCGTCAACGACTTCAATATTCATTATTGTCCCCTCCCCTTGATTTTCACAACAATGGTGCTAAGAGATTTCTATATTTTCATTTTTAAAAGAACTCGCCAAACCAGGATGTCATTCGCTTCTTGACATTCGAAAAGAGTCCTGCTCCCCTATTCTCTACAAACTCCTCCGGACGTGCGTTAAGGCCGTATAGTATGAGCCCAACCCCGGTAGAATACTCAGGAGATGAAACCTCGCTTATAAGTCCTCCCACATTCTGGGGCAGCCCTATTCTGACCGGAAGCTCGAAAACCTGCTCTGCAACCTTGTCGACCCCCTGGAGAAGCGAAGCCCCGCCTGTGAGCACAACCCCTCCTGATAGCAGATTGGCAAACTCCTTCTTCTCGAGCTCGTTTCTCACAAGAAGGAAAATCTCCTCCATCCGCGGCTGAATTATTTCTGCAAGAATCTGCCTCGGGACCTTTGCCGGGTTTCTCCCCCCCACACTCGGTATCTCTATAATCTCCTCCGGATCGATGAGTTCCGAGAGCGCCATACCCCATCTGCGTTTTATCTCCTCTGCGGAGTGCATCGGTGTTCTCAGCCCGATCGAGATGTCATTTGTCACATGGTTCCCGCCCATGGCAATAACTCCCGTATGCCATATGCTCCCGTTAAGGTACACGAGCGTATCAGTGGTCCCGCCACCTATATCGATGAGCACGACACCGAGCTCCTTTTCGTCTTCTTTCAGCGTCGCGAGCCCCGAAGCGAGCGGCTCCAGCACTATGTCGTTCACCGCGTATCCGGAGCGGTTTACGCTTTTCACTATATTCTGTGCTGAGGCAACGGCTCCTGTAACGATATGCACCTCTGCTTCGAGCCTCACGCCATTCATTCCGACAGGGTCCTTGATTCCCTCCTGATTGTCCACAATGAACTCCTGCGGAATAACATGTATAACCTCTCTCTCCATTGGGAGGGCAAGCGCCTTTGCCGCGTCTATAACCCTCTCCACCTCACCCATCGTAATCTCTCTTTCCTTGTTGGAAACAGCAACCACACCGCGTGAGTTGATCCCCTCGATGTGTCCCCCGGCAATACCGGCGTAGACCGATCTCACCTCTATGCCGGCCATGAGCTCCGCCTTTTCGATGGCCGTAGCAACGGAGTTCACAGTGGACTCGATGTTGACGACGACTCCTTTGCGAAGGCCTCTCGACGGCGTGACTCCTATCCCGATTATATCGATCGAACCGTACTCATTGATCCTTCCTATGATCGCGCACACCTTTGTTGTACCGATGTCCAACCCTACGATAATGTCATGTTCATGGCTCATTGTTCATCTCCCTCATTCTTACTGCTGCATGAGTGACACTCATGTCGATTTCCATCATTCCCTCCGCAAGACCCCCGCCCTGAAGCGTACTCTGTTCACTTTTCAGGACAACAAGCAGTGCCCGCAGGCTCTCCAGCTTCTGTCCTGTCACATTGCTTCCGAGCCACACACCGAACGTCCCTTCATCAAGATGCAGACGGACGCCTTCCTCATCCACGGTGAACGAAGAGAGCCGACTGAAGAAATCAGGGTACTCCTCCTGAATGCCTCTCAAAGCAGTCAGTATATCGAGAACGTAAAAGTCATTGACCCGCTCTCCTATTTTAATATCGACATTATTCGATTTCAGTGTAATGAGAGGATAGTGCTCTATTACATCTTTTTCTTTAACCTCCGACAAGAACACACCGTCTGCGCTGACCCAGTACGAAGTCTCTCCAGCCGAGACTACGGACAGAGCAGCCTTCTCACGGGTATATATCCTCAAGGTATCGGGGTAGATCTTCGTCATTTCAACGTCGTTAATCCTTCGGTCCGCGAGGAGCGCCTCTTTTGCATTCTTCCTCGAAAATGTGAGTATCGAGCTCGATACATCAATACCCATACCCCTCACGATCTCCCCTTTTGTCAGGTGCAGGTTCCCGTATATCTGTACTCTCCTCACCGGCAGTATGACAATCCTGTGTGCGAGAGGGGCGATCCTTACAATGATCAGCACCAACAGTATCCCTATTATTGCAATGAGAGCCCCTCTCAAGACCCTCCTGTTTCGTACATCGTTCTTGCCGTACTCGTTAATCATTATTCCCACACCAGCTCTTCGGGCTGATACTCTCGTATCGTCCGGCTCTTCGAGATATTCAGCAGTATTCCCGCCAGGATGGAGTTCGCGAGCAGGCTCGACCCTCCGTAACTCAAGAAAGGAAGCGAAACTCCAGTCGACGGCAGAAGTCCTGTGACCACCGCTATATTGAATATAGTCCCCCATACGATGAGTGACGTTACGCCGAACGCCATCAGGAAGGCGAACTGGTCCTGCTGCTGATATGCGATCCTATATCCCCTGTACGCAAAAACTATATATAGAATGAGGATGAACAACGCCCCAATATACCCCATCTCTTCAGCACATATCGCAAAGATGAAGTCCGTATGCGGGATAGGCAGATGTCTCATCTTCTGCACGCTCCTGCCAAGACCTACCCCTGTAACCCCTCCCATGGCAAACGCCTTGAATGACTGGATGATCTGGTATCCCTTGTCCGCCGGGTCGGACCAGGGATTGAGAAACC
>Ga0307378_10000547_pt1 | contig 66110 bp, 40 predicted proteins | sample UN1MG_FD_202238 | JGI IMG/M metagenome (GOLD analysis project Ga0307378, IMG submission 202238) | Soil microbial communities from Risofladan, Vaasa, Finland - UN-1 | ecosystem: Environmental > Terrestrial > Soil > Coastal area > Acid sulfate soil | place: Finland: Risofladan, Vaasa | collected... | reverse complement strand
GCTTCCATGTTCTACACCGGGCCCCTTTTCTTCGCACCCCAGTTTACGCAAATACCTCGCAATCGCGTTAGCCCGGATAGACTGGGTAACATGCGGGGGCGCGCGACGGGGGTTGCAACCAATTGATTTGTGGTCTGCCTGGGACCAGTCATCGCTACCAAAGGCTTCGGGGCACTGTTCCACTCGGCGGCCGAGCAGTTCCTCGCAGGCAGCTTCTACCTCTCCTGCACCCTTGCCGATCACCGTAAAGACATGGACGAGGCTTGTGCCCATAGCTCATAAACGGAGCGGGCTAACTTGTTATTAGACAGAGACTTCTTCGGTAAGCCCTGCATATTGAAGGAATTCTTCAGTAAGCAGGTTGAGAACCGGCTGACCGAGTGGTATACATGCGTACCGTAGCTGCTTTCGCCAGACGGAGGGCCTGAGTATGGCCTCAGTCTACCACTCCGCGCCTGCGCGAACAACCAACCGGCCACCAACCGAGCCGCCACGCCTCCTCGACCGCCTGCGGTTCGCTTTGCGGGCCAAACACTACGCCTATCGAACCGAGCAGGCGTATGTCCACTGGGTGCGCCGCTTCATCCTACATCATGGGAAACGCCATCCCAAGGAGATGGGCGGGACTACATCATGGGAAACGCCATCCCAAGGAGATGGGCGGGACATCATGGGAAACGCCATCCCAAGGAGATGGGCGGGAATGGGGTCAGAGCGCACACTGACATTAAGGCCATCGAGTGATCGGCAAGCCGGTGACAGAGTGCGCTCCGCCCCCCCGAAGCCCGCGAAGCCCACGCATGGCGTGGCGGCCGATTCTTGGGCTCGAATCGGTTCGCCGGTCGGGTAGGATCGAAGCTGGGGAAATATCGGCCCGTTTCTCTGCTGCGAGGAGGCTCGACAAGCCATGCGATGCTGCTCTGCCCGGATGACCGCGTGCGCCGCTGGTGGTGATTGCATCCCTACGGTCGGGCGCGGGGCCGGCTTTTTGGACGCGGTGAATCGGGGCGCGACGAGTCCGACGGGCAGCGGCGCGGGGTGTTTGTATCATGTTTCCTCGACGACGCGTGGCTGCAAGCAGCCACCCTACGGCCGGTTGGGCGCGGTTTTCGCGTTTCCTGGAATGCGCAGATTGCCGACCTTGCCCGTCGAGGGTCCCCCCTTCCCGGAAAAACGCGAATTCGTTGACCAAAACGGGCAGACGTTCGGGCGCGCCAGGCGCGGGGCGGGAAACACGGCGAGCGGCGCTTGTGGCGTGTCCAACATTGCGTCGGCGGGCGCCACGGGCATCTTGCCCTGGTTCCCAAGCCGGAGCATGGGACCAAGCGTGACGACGCCCGCGGCGCGAGTCGGCGAGTCAGGTCATCTGCCAGACGGCCATCCGCAGGGCGTCGCGGAGTCGCCAGTTGGCCGCGAGCACGGCGGCCGGCTCGAAGCCGCAGTGGACCAGGCAGTGTTGGCAGCGGGGATCCCGGCCCGGGCCGAGGGCGTCCCAGTCGGTCGCCTCGAGAAGCTGGCGATAGGTGGGGTAGTGGGCGTCGGTGATCAGGTAGCACGGGCCCTTCCAGCCGCAGACGTTGAACGTGGGGTTGGCCCACGCGGCGCACGGCAGCTCGCGCTCGCCGCAGAGGAACTCCAGGTAGATGGGCGAGGTGATCAGCTTGAAGCCCCCGAGAAGCCGCCTCGCCTCGCGGAACTTCGCCTCGATCTGCTCCCGCGTCATGAACATCTGTCCCGCGGCGTCGGGATTCGCTTCGCACACGGACTCGTAGCCGTACGCCGGCGAGATCATGAAGCCGTCGACGCCCAGCTCCGTCAGGTACTCCAGGAGCACGGCGATCTCGTTGACGTCGGTCTGGTGGTAGACGGTCGTGTTCGTCGTCACCAGGAAGCCCGCCGCCTTCGCCGCCTTGATCCCTTCGACGGCCTCGGCGAAAACCCCCTTGCGCTCGACCGCTCGATCGTGGGTCGATTCCATCCCATCGAGATGCACGTTGATGAACAGCCGGCTCGTCGGCCGGAAGCCGGCGAGCTTCTCCCGGAGCAACAGCCCGTTGGTGCAGAGATAGACGTGCCGGCGCCGGGCGACGAGCTGCCCGACCAGTTCCTCAATATCCCCGTAGATCAGCGGCTCGCCTCCGCACACGCTCACCACGGGCGCGTCGCACTGGTTGACCGCGTCCAGGCATTCCTCGATCGAGAGCCGGCGGCGGGCCGTGCCGGCGTATTCGCGGATCCGCCCGCAGCCGGTGCACGTCAGGTTGCACGCGTGCAACGGCTCGAGCATCAGCACGAGCGGGAACTTGCCCTGCCCGGAGAGCCGCTTCTTCAGGAGGTAGGCGGCCATCGAGCGGGTCAGCGATAGGGGGAATCGCATGGTAAGTAATGAGTGGTGAGTGGTGAGCTGACGTGCTACATGGCGGCGACGGGTTCGCGGCTTTCCCGGTGGACGTGCCGGGCGGGTCGGGGCTCGGGGAGGACGACTTCGGCCAGGGGGGCCGACGCGGTGACCGCCCAGCGCGACAGGGCCATCAGGGGAAAGTAGATCGGGTAGTAGTGGTAGCGGAGGTAGAACACCTGGGGGAACCCGGTGCCGGTGAACTCCGGCTCGTCCCAGGTCCCGCCGGCCTCCTGGGTGTCGAGGAGGAACTGCACGCCTCGGGCCACGGCGGGATGATCGTCGAGCCCGGCGGCCAACAACCCCATCACGGCCCAGGCGGTCTGCGACGCCGTGGGCGGGCCCTGACCTCGCAGCGCCGGGTTTGCATAGGTATCGGGCGATTCGCCCCATGCACCGCACGGCTGCTGAGAGGCCAACAGCCAATTGGCGCCGGTCACGACGGCCGGATCGTCCTCGGGCACGCCCACGCGGACCAGCCCGGTAAGCGCCTGCCACGTGCCGTAGACGTAGTTGACGCCCCAACGTCCGAACCAGCTCCCGTCAGGCTCTTGCGTGCGGCGGAGGTAGGCCACCGCCCGATCCACGGCCGGGTGGCCCGTTCGCAGCCCGAGTTGGCCCAGGCACTCGAGCACCCGGCCCGTCAGATCCGGCGTGCTGGGATCGATCATCGCGTTATGGTCGGCAAAGGGCACGTGGCAGAGGAACCGGCGGTTGTTGTTCCGGTCAAAAGCCCCCCAGCCACCGTCGTCGTTCTGCATGGCCAAGAGCCACTTCAGCCCGCGGTCGACGGCCGCGTGCGTCTGGTCCAGCCGATCGGCGTGGTCGGCGATTGCCTCCTCGCTCCGGTCGAGCGTCCCGTCGAGCCGCGCGTCGATCACGTCGCCGTCGAGCAGGCGCAGCTCGGGCGGCAGGGCGTCGAAGCGCCACACCACGTCGGCCGGCCCTGGTCCGTCGTCCAGTTGCCCGGCCAGCGCCATCAACGCCATGGCGGTGTCGTCCGAGTCGGGATAGAAGTCGTTGTGGTGCTCGAAACACCATGCGCCCGGCTCGGCGTCGACCGTCTCCGCCCAGTCGCCGCGACGCGTGATCTGCTGGTCCACCAGCCACCGCATGGCGCGGACCACCGCCGGATTGTCGGGCCGTACGCCGCCGGCCAAAAGCGCCCTCAGAGTGATCGCCGTATCCCAGACGGGCGACTTGCAGGGCTGGATCTTCACCGACTCGCCTTCGCCCCGGTCGACCACGAGATCCTCGAGCTGCCGCCAACAGTCCGCGACCTCCGGGCTCTCGTCGTCGTATTCCAGGGCCCGAAGCGCCACCAGGCTCCAGATGATCGGCGGGAAGATCGCCCCCAGGCCGTCGCTGTTCTGGAAACGCTCGAGCATCCACCCTTCCGCCGCCTTCAACGCCGAGCGACGAAGCGGCAGCAGGCCGTGTCGGCGACACCACTTCAACGTCCGATCGACCGTCCGGAAGAATCGGTCCCAACTGAACGGCCCCGTGCCGCCCTGCAAGCCGGGGCAGCGGAGCGGCGGCCAGTCTTCGGGGCTCTTCAGGAACAGCTCGCGGATGCCCCGCCGGGGGTCCGGCTCGCGGACCGGCCGCATCGCCGAGACGATCGAAAGCGGCACGATGATCGTCCGCGACCACGCGCTCACCGAGTAGAGGTTGACCGGGAGCCATTTCGGCAGGAGCACCGCCTCGGGCGGCACCTCCGGGCACTGGTCGTAGGGGATCTGACCGAGCAGGGCCAGGTAGAAGCGGGTGAAGCTGTTCACCGCGTCGGCCCCGCCGTGGGCGAGGATGGCCCGGCGGGCACGCTGCATCGATTCCTCGCTCGGGTCGTGGCCCGTCAGCTTCAGCGCGAAGTAGGCCTTCACGCTCCCGCTGATCTCCACGCCCCCGCCGGGATATATCGCCCAGCCGCCCTCGGGAAGCTGGGCGTCGATCAACTGTTGGGCGGCACGTTGGGCCAGGTCCGAGTCCTCGCGGCCCAGGAAGGCCAAGAGCAAGATTGTCTCGCTCTCCAGGATCGTGTCGCCCTCCAGCTCGGCGACCCAATAGCCCTCCTCGTGCTGTTGGTCGAGGAGCCAGGTTCGGGTGCGGGCGATGGCCCGGCGAACCGGTTCGGCCAAACGACGGGAAGTGGAACAGCTCGAGCCATTGGGCTCGAGCACGAGGCCGTCGTGCCCGTCACTGGGCAAGACGGAAACGTCCCGCAGAAGTCTCATGAGAGTGCTCGTCGCAGATGATGGCGGTCGTCCCTGACACGCTCCCCCGAGCGCGAGCCCCGGGGGCCGAATAGCTTATGCGATGCCCGCCTCCCATACAAGGTCATTGGATCCGGCCGAGCGTGCGAATCTCAGCGCCCAAGTGCTAGCAGTGATAGCACCTCGTCGCGATTTCCCCAAGCTTGTTCGGCGCGGGTCTCCCGAGCGCGCCGAAACGCTGACCGCCAGTCTCCATTTGGCCTCCGGGAGACCTGCGGTCGACCGCGTAGTACGCCCCCTTTCACGTACGGTTCGTACCCGACACGATTACCTCTCGGAACTTCCGCAGATCTCGAAGCACCACTTGAGTCGGTACGTCCTTCGAGTAGCGTCCTCCGACCACTCTCTGGAGATAGGAACGCGGAACTGCTTCCCCAAACGCTCTGATTGTCGCTTCCACTGAGTCGATGATTCTCAGGTTCAGCTCGATCATCTCGTCATCGGAGAGGAATCGGTCAACGTCGATCTGGATGCATCCTACTCCGCAATTCTCTATCGCGTATTGCCAAGCCTCAAACTGCTCGGCAAGAGCTACGGGGTAATCGTCCGCGCTGAACAGTCTCCTGGACTCTTCCTTCATCAGGGCCACGGTGTTCTCAATACCGAGGTCGTGAATGAGAGCACTCTGCCCCCTGAATTCGACGAAGGAATGTCCCATGTTCGGTTCTCCGAGTCCAACACACCTCGCTTTCGGCGGGACGAAGGCGAGCTTCACTCATCGAAAAAGGTGACAGCCACCAAATTTGGCGAAGTTGGAGAAGATCGTGCCTGGCAGAATACGCAGATTATCCAGATTTGGTGGCTGTCACCTTTTCAGCCCGCACCCGATACCCCCGCCCCGGGTGTTCCCCGATTGCCGGCAAGGGCTCCAGAATCCCTTGGTCGACCAGCCGCTCGAACACGGCCGGCTGGACGAAGTCGGTGAACCCGTAGTTGCCGGGCTCGCGATAGCGGGCGATCTCGCCCCAGTGGACGTAGACGTGGGTGATCCCCTCGCGGGCGAACGTCGCGCGGACCTCGTCGGCCGTGCGGCCCTTCACCCATCGCTCGAACATCGAGTCGTCGAAGCACGTGCTGTAGACGGTCGGCACCTCGAGGTCGAACACCTGGGCGTCGCCGACCACCAGCACCCGGCCGTCGCGGGCTTGGGTGTTGAAGTAGCGGTGCCACGGGTCCAGGCGCATCGGGTCGTCCCGGAGCCGACCGAGGCGGACGAAGTAGCGGGTGTATCCGCCGGCAACCGAGGTGACCGTCAGGAGGTTCGACACCGACGCGAACACCAATAGGCCGACGAGCACGCGGCGCCAGATCGCCTCCCGACTCCAACACGCCCCCACGCCGGCCAATAGCGCGACCACCGGCAGCGCCACGATCCAGAACCGATCGATCCGGTGCGTCAAGAGCCACCACATCAGCACGACGTACGCGAAATACGCCGCCAGGCCAATCAACAGGCGCCGTCTCCGCCGCGTCAGAAACGCCAGCGCCGCCAGCGGCATCACCAGCGGGCTGAGCCATTCGCTTCCGAGCCCCACGCGGGCTAAGTCCCGGGCGAACGTCTGCGGGGAGAAATCGTGCGGCCGGTGGACGCGGTTCCATTGCGCGTTCTTGGCCGGGGTCCAGGTGTCCGTGTTGTCGCCAAACGCTCCGTACAGGAGCGGATAGGTGGGGTTGCCGGTCAGCGCCCAATTCTTCCCCAGCCAGGCCCCACAACCGACCGCCGCCGCCAGCAGGAACACGCCGCACGGCTTCCAGCCGAGATGCAGAAGGAACCAGGGTTGAGGGTTGAGGGTTGAGGGTTGAGGGGCTCGCCGGTTGCCACTCGCGATTGGCCACTTGCCACTCGCCGTCCTGAGGAGAATCCACAAGGCCAGGGGCAACACCACGAACAAGACGGCCGGATACTTGCACGACACGGCCCCACCGGCAAGGTAGCCTGCCAGCACCAAGGGAGAGAAGGAGGAGCGTCTTTCTCCTGCGACGGGGTGGCTGCCATCGAGCGCCGGCGAGCCCCCAGCTTGGCGTCCTGGGGGGTCGCTTCGCTCCACCCCAGCCACCCGATGCGCGTTCTGTTCCGCTTCGCGCGAGAGGAGCACCGCGTACCACGCCAGGAAGAGGTAGCAGGCCGACGGCCCTTCCACCAGGCCGAGGCAGGAGACCTGGGCGATCCAGGGGATCGAAAGGTACACGACCGCGGCCGCCACGCCGACGCCCGTGGAGAAGAGCCGCCGCCCCGCCGCGTACAAGCCCAACGCCGTAAGCGGCGCAAACGCGGCGATCACCGTCTTCCCGGCCAACGCGCCCAGCCACCAGTCGCCGGCGACGGCCATCGCCAACAGGCTGAGCATCTCCGCGCCCATCGGCATGTTGCCGTAGACGTTATGCGGCAGAAACCCCACGTAACCCTGCTGGAAAAACTCCTTGGGCACCTGAAGATGGTACTCCCGCACGTCGAACTCGACCGGCGGCAGCATCCCGCCCAGCAAAATCACCACCGCAAACGGGGCCGCCAGCCAGAGCCAATGCGGGCGGAGCCAATGGCCGTCGCCGCTTGCGCCCGCTTGGGCGCTGGGTGGCTGGGCGCTGGGTGGCTGGGCGCTGGGTGGCTGGGGTCGAGCGAAGCGAGCCCCCAGAACCGATTCACCGGAGTGATCTCTTGGCCGGTGCGCAAGCCAAATCCAACCGGCCGCCACCCCGGTCAACACGGCCGGCACGGCGAACACGAAGACGTGGCGCACCCATCCCATCAGCCCGACCAGCAACACGTACGTCGAAATCGCGTTGAGCCCCACGGCCGTCGAGAACACCCAGGTCTCCAGCCGTGTCAAACCCCGGTCGGCCCGGCAAAGCCACATCAGCACCCACCCCGCGGGCACGGCCCAGGCCAGAATCGCGCCGGCAATCGCCAGGACCGGGATGCGATCGACGAAGGCGAGCTCGGGCGGCGATCCGCACCATTGCGCCACCAGCTCGTCGGGCAGAAGCAGCCACGTGAGGAGGTGGACCCGGCGAACCACATTGCCCGTCGCGCCGCTCAGGCTCGGGAGCTTCGACCCATAGAACAAGGCCAAATAGACCGCCACACCCGCCAAAACCAGCGACATCCGCACCACAACCAGCCGCCTCCCCGGGCGCTGTCCGTCGACGACCGGTTCGCGGGATTGAGGCCGTGATTTCTTCCGGGCCATTTTGTCGCCTACCGCACACGGCGTGTTGTCTGAAACGAGGAACGAGGCGCAACGGATCAGCGCCGTTTATCCCCCGGCTCTCATCCCTTACCTCGCATCGCCCACCCCTCAGGCCCTATCCCATCCGGCAAGCTATGCTTGTGTGGCGCTTGAGCACAGGCCGCACCGGATTTACGCATTGTACCAATCGTGACGCTCCCGTCGCAGGAGTCCCGCCAGATGGCCGGCCAGGGAAGACTCGAAGGCATCTTCACGCCCAACATGGTCCCGCTCGACCCGCAGGGCAACGTCGACGAGCCCGAGCTCCGCCGCTACATCGACTGGATGATCGACCGCGGCGTGCACGGGCTCTATCCCAACGGCTCCACCAGCGAGTTCACCCGCTTCACGCCCGACGAGCGACGCCGGATCATCGAGATCACCGTCGACCAGACGGCGGGGCGCGTGCCCGTCTTGGCCGGGGCCGCCGAGGCGAACGTCCGCGAGACGCTTCGGGCGTGCGAGCACTACGCCGGCCTGGGCGTCCGCGCGGTGGCCATCGTCTCACCCTACTACTACCGGCTCAGCCCGGACAACGTCTACGCCTACTTCCGGGAGATCGGGCGCAACACGCCGGTCGACGTGACGCTCTACAACATCCCCATGTTCGCCTCGCCGATCGACCTGACGACGATCCGGCGGCTCAGCGAGGAGTGCGAGCGGATCGTGGCCATCAAGGACTCTTCCGGCGACCTGCCGCAGATGATGCGGATGATCGAGGCGGTGCGTCCGAACCGGCCCGACTTCAGCTTCCTGACCGGCTGGGATCCGGTGCTGATGCCGATGCTGCTCTTGGGCTGCGACGGCGGCACGAACGCCTCCAGCGGCGTCGTCCCGGAGCTGACGCGAAAGCTATACGACCTGACCAAGGCCGGCCGGCTCGACGAAGCCCGCCGCCTTCAGTACGCGGTCTGCCGGCTGTTCGACGCGATGCTCTACACGGTCGACTTCCCGGAAGGGTTCCGCGTGGGCGTCGAGCTGCGAGGCTTTCGCATGGGGCCCTCGCGGCAGCCGCTTTCGGAGAAGCACGTCGCCGCGCTGGACGAGCTGCGAGGAACGCTCGGGGGGCTGTTGGCCGAAGCAGGGCTTGCCGCGCAGCCGGTCGCCGCTGGCACCACGGCCGGCATCACCTCGTTCGACCCGCACGAGCTGGGCCGGATCGTCACCGGCGTGCTGGCCGTGCTCCAAGAGCGAGGGATTTTGCAGACGGCCGACCACTGACCCCTTGACCGGTTCTCCCCCGGATCGCCGCACGCGAACTCACACCATCACCCCCCACGACGATGTCCCGCCCCAGCTTCGCCCTGCTCGAAATCGGCAACCTCGTCCCGGCGCTGGTCGTGGCCGACCGGTGCAGTAAGGCGGCGGGCGTCGAGATCGTGGGGATTGAAAGCACCATGGGGGCCGAGCAGTGCATCAAGCTGGCCGGCTCGACCGCCGACGTGCGTGAGGCGGCCCGAGAAGGCGCCGCCTTGGCGCGACGGATGGGCGCCCGGGCCGACCTGGTCGTCATCCTCGGGCCGACCGACGCCACTCGCGCCGTCTCGACCCTCCCTCCCGCCTACATCCCCTTGCTGGGGATCTACGACTGCCGAGTCAAGCGAGAAGACGCCATGCCAAGTTCCGACGCGTTAGGGTTCATCGAGACCCAGGGCCTGGTGGCGGCGCTGCACGCCACCGACGAGATGCTCAAGGCCGGCCCGGTGGAGCTGGTCGGCAAAGAGAAGATCGGCGCCGCCTACGTGACCATCGTCGTGCGAGGCGACGTGGCCGCCGTGCAATCGGCCGTCGAAGCCGGGCGCCAAACCGTCCAGCGCCTCGACGGCAAGCTGATCATGGCCGACGTGATCACCCGACCCCACCCCGAGCTGGCCGCGCTACTGCCGGCATGACGTGCCGGCCGGCGGGGGGCAGTGGGCATTCGGCAAAGCGGGCGAAGCCGCAAGCGGCGTTTCGATGGCTTGAAGCTCAGCCTATTCCCCGGGCTTCTCCGCGTGGCTGGCTTCCAGCTCGGCGCGGACGACGTCCCGAAACGCGATTCCGGGCTGCTCTCGGGCCCGCTCGAGCATGGCCCGGGTCGCCTTTTCCGGATCGACCCCCTGCAAAGCGGCCCATTCCATATCGGCGCAGGAAACGTCGAGGCCGGTCTCTCGGGCGAGGACCAAGGCCCGCACGACGGCGCCGAGGTCGACGCGCCGCAGTCGCATCGCCAGCACGCGGAGGAGGGGGATCGGCACGCCCGACAAATGTGCCACCAGCCACGGGGCGAAGACCAGGACGAAGAGGGTGATCGAGAACAGGCAGACGAAGACGACGATCACCGCGTAAAGGATCACCAGGGCGGCGGTCTGCGCGAAGAGCATGGGAGCGGTCTCGTGGTGGCGGTCACGGCTCGGCGTCGACGCGGTTCAGCTCGTCGAGCCGGCCGGCGAAGAAGCTCGTCACGTTCTTCATGGCACATTGGGCGATGCCCCGATTCGCCTCCGCCGTGTTCGAGGCGGCGTGCGGTGTGAGCACGACCTCGTCCAGCTTGCGAAGATCTTTCTCCGGGTCGACGGGCACGTACGGCTCCGCCTCGAACACGTCCAGGGCCGCCCCCGCCAGCCAGGCTTCGGCGATCGCGTCGTAAAGGGCGACCTCATCCACGACCGACCCGCGGGACGTGTTGATCAGCATGGCGCCCGGCCTCATCACGTGAATGCGGCGGGTGTTGAGGAAGTGGTGGGTCTCGGGGGTGGCGGGCAGGTGAACGCTGACGAAGTCGGACCCGTCGAGGACCTTCTCGGGACTCGTGGTGTAGAGGTCCAGGCCGTATTCCGCCTTGATTTCGTCCATCGGCTTGCCCTCCCGCTGCTGGAGCGCTTCCTGCGAGAGGGAGTCGGCGGCGAGCACGCGCATGCCGAACCCGTGATGGGCGATGGCCGCCACGCGGCGCCCGATCACGCCGAAGCCGAGGATGCCCAGGGTCTTGCCGCGGAGCTCGATGCCCGTCTCGGGCGCGTACCGGCCGGCCTTGAAGTGTGCGTGCATCGAGCAGACGTTCTTGGCCAGGTTGCCCAACAGCCACATCGTGTGCTCGGCCACGCTGACGTCGAGCACGCCGGGGGTGTTGGTCACCACGATGTTGTGTTTTCGGGCCAGCGCCTTGTCGACGTTGTCGTGGCCCACCCCGAACCGGGCGATGATCGCCCCGCGGTCGCCGCCCGTCGCGGCCAGGGCCTCGTACAACGGCCCCTGGTACGGCTCGCTGCCGACGATCACCGCACGGCTCTTCTCGGCCAGCACGGCCCGGGCCAGCCCTTCCTCTTCGGGCGGCGCCTCGTGGACTTCGAAGTCGGCCAGCCGAAAGACGCTCTGGCCCTTCGAGAGCTGGAGCGGCGTTGTCAATACGATCTCGTCCATCGGCTCACGTGCTCCCAATTCGTCTCCCCCCCCGGGATCGGCCCAAGGAGCGGGCCGGTAACGCAAATGCATTCTAGTCAACCCATCCTTATAACCCGATCAGCGGGCGGGCTCAAGCCCCCGCCGTTGGCGAGCGGCCTTACGGTACGGGTGGCGGACGGCCAGTGGACCTTTGAGAAAGCGACATTCTCCCCGACGGTTGTCATCCCCCCCCGACGGCCCCTACAATCGGGGGCACCTTGTTCCCATCGAGCCCTCAAGAGGAGATCAGCCATGTTGCGCCGAGCCTTCTTGTTGGTGGCAGCCATCCTCACCGGGATCGCGGCGGCCTCAAGTGGATTCGCGGCCGCGGAGCCGAGCGCCCAGCCGGTGGCGGTGCTCTGTCCCGAGCGTGCCGGCTTTCAGGAGTCGCTCGCCGCCCGGGAGATCCGCCGGTACCTCTACCTGCGGACCGGGAAGCTGCTGCCGATCGTCCACGACATCGCCTCGGCGCCGGAGGGCGGGCTCGTGGCCGTGGGTATGTGCTATCCGCGGTTCTACGGGTTCGGGCTGAAAGGCTGTCCGGACGTGCAGAAGGCGCCCGAGGGCCCCTGGGTGAAGGGCCAGTACGTCCTGAAGACGATCCGGCACGAGGGCCGCCCGATCGTCTTGGTCGGGGGCACCGGCTCGGAGGGCGCGCTCTTCGGCGCGTATCGGCTCGCCGAGCATTTGGGCGTCCGCTTCTACATGCACGGCGACGTGGTGCCCGACCAGCAGGAGCCGGCGCTCGAGCTTCCGCAGCTCGACGAGTTGGGCAAGCCGCTCTTCGACCGCCGCGGCATCCAGCCGTTCCACGACTTCCCCGAAGGCCCCGACTGGTGGGACGCCGACCAGTACAAGGCGATCCTCGGCCAGCTCCCCAAGATGCGGATGAATTTCTTCGGCCTGCACACGTACCCTGAGGGGGGCGTGGGCCCCGAGCCGCTCACCTGGATCGGCGTGGCCGCCGACGTAAACGACGACGGCACGGTGAAGTCCAGCTATCCCTCGCGGCACTTCACCACGGCCAACCCGACCGGCGCCTGGGGCTACCGGCCGACCAAGACGGCCGACTACACCTTCGGCGCCGCCGCCCTCTACGACCGCGACGACTTCGCGCCCGATTACATGCGGATCGAGGGCCCCTGGAACGAGATGGCGCCCGAGGAGTGCAACGAGCTGTTCAACCGCATGGGCCGCCTGCTCGACGATACGTTCACCTTCGCCCGCAAGCTCGGCATCAAGACCTGCCTCGGCACAGAAACGCCCCTAAAGATCCCCACGCCGGTGAAAGAGCGGCTCCAAGCCGCGGGCAAGGACCCGGCCGATCCGGCGGTCGTCCGGGAGGTCTACGAAGGCATGTTCCGGCGGATCATGAACACGCATCCGTTGGACTATTACTGGTTCTGGACGCCCGAGGGCTGGACGTGGCGAGAGACGAAGCAGGAGCAGATCGACGCCACCCTGGCCGATTTCCGCGCGGCGATGGCGGCGGCCGAGAGCGTTAAGGCCCCCTTCACGCTGGCCACCTGCGGCTGGGTGCTGGGCCCGCAGCAGGATCGCGCCTTGTTCGACAACGTGCTCCCCAAAAAGATGCCCATGAGCTGCATCAACCGGCAAGTGGGCCACTCGCCGGTCGAATCGGGGTTCGCCGACGTCGAAGGGCGTCCGCAATGGGCGATCCCCTGGCTGGAGGACGACCCGGCGATGATCTCGCCGCAGCTCTGGGCCGGACGCATGCGCAAGGACGCCGCCGACGCGCTCGCGTACGGGTGCACGGGCCTAATGGGCATCCACTGGCGCACGCGGATCTTGGGGCCCAACGTGTCCGCGCTGGCCAAGGCAGCCTGGGACCAGTCATCGTTCAACCCGGCCGTCAATCCCGAGTTGAAAGTCACGCTCCCCAAACCGCCCGAAGGACCCGACGGCGGCAAGTACGCCGGGTTCCCCAACAACGCGATGGAGGATACCGAGGACGACCCGCTCTACCAGACCGTCCGCTACGACGTCAGCGCCTATTACCTCGACGTCCCTAACGGGACGTACACCGTGACCTTGAAGCTCTGCGAGCCGCACTACCAGGAGGCAGGCCGCCGCGTGTTCGGCGCGATCGTCCAGGGGAAGCAGGTCTTCGACCAGCTCGACCTCTTCGCCAAGGTGGGGCAGAACCTGGCGCTGGACTACGCCGTCAAAGACGTCGAGGTGACCGACGGCCGGCTGGTGATCGACTTCGTACACCAGACCGAGTTCCCGTGCGTCGCGGGGATCGTCGTGGAAGGCCCGGTCACGCGCAAGATCAACTGCGGCGGCCCGGCCTGGCAGGACTACCAGGCCGACTGGCCGCCCTCGGAGAAGAGCAATCGTGAGCGGTTCCTTTCGGTGACCGATTTCTACGCCGATTGGGCCCGATCGCAGTTCGGCCCGGAGGCGGCCGAGCCGATCGCGGCCCTATTCACCGAGATCGACGGCCTTCTCCCTCGACCCTCGAACTGGGTCAAGGGGCCGGGCGGCATCAATCCGGACCCCAAGCCGTGGGAAGAGGTCCGGGAGGACTATGCCTTCGTCGACCAACTGGCCGCACTTCGCCCGAACGTCAAAGGGCCCGGCAACCTGGAGCGGTTCGACTTCTGGCTCAACCAGTTCCGCTACATGCGCGCCAACGCCCAGGTCAACTGCACCTGGGCCCGGTTCAACGAGGCGATGACGAAGGTCAAGGCCGAGAAGGACGCCGAGGCCCAGCGGCGGCTCGTCCGGGAGCTGGCCCTGCCGATCCGCAAGGAGTTGGTCGCCCACGTGGCCGACGTGCACCGGCACTTGCTCGCCAGCGTGACCACGACCGGCCTGATGGGGAACGTGACCAACTGGCAGCAGCACATCCTGCCGGTTCTGTTGACCGAGCCGGGCGAGGAGCTGGCCAAGATCCTCGGCGAGCCGCTGCCGGCCGACTGCATGCCGTCGAAGGACTACCAGGGCGAGCCGCGATTGTTCGTGCCCACCGTGCGTACGTGCCTCGTCCAGGGCGAGCCGCTCAGGCTGACGGCGGTCGTGCTGGGGGCGAAGCCGAGCCAGGTGGCGGTCTCGTGGCGGCCGCTGGGGACCGGCGAGTTCACGAGGGTCGTAATGGACCACGTCGCCCGGGGCGTGTACCGCGTGACGCTGCCGCCGGAGGCCGTCAACGAGGACTTGGAGTATTACGTGCAGGCCGGCGACCTGGAAGGGCTGTGCTTCCCGGCGACCGCGCCGAAGCTGAACCAGACGGTCGTCGTCGTGCCGGCCCGCTCGTAGTGACCCGATTCATCGGGTCCGACGAAATGTCATCTCGCACAGACCGCATGAATGCGGTCACTACGAACGAACAGACCCCATGAATGCGGTCTTTGCGGACCGCATCGACTGACCCACGGAGTCCCGGCATGCAGCTCAACTGGTTCGACGTCGCTGTCTTCGTGGCGTTCATCGGCGCGGTTGTCACGTTCAGCATGGTCAAGAGCCGGAAGGAGAAGACCAGCGAGGATTACTTCCTGGCCAGCCGCGGGCTGAAGTGGTACCTGATCGGCTTCTCGATCGTGGCGGCCAACATCTCCACCGAGCAGTTCGTGGGCATGGCGGGCGCCGGGGCGGGGAACGTCGGACTGGCCGTCTCCGGCTACCAACTGCTCGGGTCGGTCACGATCGTGCTGGTCGCCGTGTTCTTCCTGCCCCGCTTCCTTCGGGCAGGCATCTACACGATGCCCGAATACCTCGAACACCGCTACAACTCGACCGCCCGGTCGATCATGGCCTTCTACACGATGGTCATCTACGTGGGCGTTCTGACCGCGGCGGTGATCTACTCGGGGGCGCTGACGCTCAGCACCGTCTTCGATATGGACATGGTGCTGGCCGTCTGGCTGGTCGGCGCGATTGCCGCGGTCTACACGACCTGGGGCGGGCTGAAGGCCGTCGTCTGGGCCGACCTCCTGCTGGGCTCGGCGCTGTTGATCGGCGGAGCCGTCACCTTCGCCCTCGGTCTTCACGCCGTGGGCGGGGTTTCCGCGTTCCTCGAAGGCAGCGGCGACCGCCTCCACATGGTGCTGCCCGCGGATAACGCCGAACTGCCCTGGACGGCGCTTCTGCTCGGGCTGTGGATCCCTAACTTCTACTACTGCGGCCTGAACCAGTTCATCGTGCAGCGGACCCTGGCGGCCAAGACGCTCCGGGAAGGGCAATTGGGGATCATCTTCGCGGCGGCCTTGTGGCTGATCGTCCCTTTCGTCATCGTCATGCCGGGCATCATGGCCTTGCAGCTTTACGGCGACCAGATCGCCGCCGAGCCCGACAAGGCCTACCCGATCCTGCTCCGTCAACTGATCCCGGCCGGCCTGCGGGGGTTCATGTTTGCGGCGATCTCCGGGGCGGTGATCAGCTCGCTGGCCTCGATGCTCAACTCGGCCTCGACCATCTTCACCATCGACCTGTACCAGCGGAACTTCCGCGCCGACGCCTCGCAGCGCCTGCTGGTGGGAATCGGCCGGGGGATGACGCTGGTGTTCGTCGTCGCCGGCTGCCTGATCGCCCCGCAGCTCGGGCAGCTCGGGATTTTTCGCTACATCCAGGAGCTCCAGGGCTACATCTCGCCGGGGATCCTGGCCGCGTTCGTGTTCGGCTTCGTGGTGAAGCGGGCCCCTCCGGCCGCCGCCGTGGCCGCGCTGATCCTCAACCCGTTGATCTACGGACTGCTCCACTGGCAGTATGGGGGTGAAGAGGGGATCGCGTTCCTGAACCGCATGGCGATCACGTTCGGATGCCTGATCGTGGCGATGACGCTGATCACGCTCGCCAGGCCGCTGGCCGAGCCGAAGCCGATGCCCGTGCGCGAAGATTTTGACATGCGGCCCTCGCCGCTGGTCCTCTGGCTGGGTGGGGCGGTGATCGTTGGCGTGGCGGCGTTCTTCGTGGTGTTCCGGTGAACCCGCGGGGTGAAAAAACCTCAATCGCAAAGTGGGTGGCACGGCCTGAGGCACGAAGGGCGTGGGTGGGTCGCGGGCTAGCCCACTCACCCCCGGCCCCTCTCCCAGAGGGAGAGGGGAGGTCTGGGGTGATCGCCTTATGAGAGCGTCCACCCCTCGCGGTAGGCTTCCTTGACGTAACGGTTCGCCTCGGGGGAGTTGGTGAACTGCGTCTTCTCGGCGTCCCACTCCAGGGGCTTGCCCACGCGGATGGCGATGTTCCCCAGGAGGACGAACTCGGTGAGCAGCCCGGCCCACTCGAAGTGGCAGCCGGCCTGCTCGCCCCCCTGGCAGGCCTCAAACCATTCGCCCCAGGTGCCGGACCGGCGGGGAAGCGTCTTGGGCACCGATTGGAACTGCTGCGCCCGGGACGCCGGAATGATCTCGGAGCCGAGCATCACCCCCTCGCCGCCGACGTAGAGCTCGCCGGAACCGGGGAGCGACCTGCCTTCCAACTCTTTCGGGCAAGGGGGCTTCAGGCCGCCGTCGTACCAGGTGATGCGAACGGGCGGCATCCCTTCGCGTGCCGGGAAGTCGTAGCTGACGATCGACGCCAGCGGGGCCGTCTCGTCGAACACCTTGCTCGCCGAGGCGTGGACGGCCGTGGGGTAGCCGAGCTTCAGGGCCCGGTACGGCGTGTTCAGGTGGTGGCAGCCCATGTCGCCCAGGGCCCCCGTGCCGAACTGCCACCAGCCGCGGAAGTTCCACGGGTGGTACACGTCGGGCCGGGTGCGGGGCGAGGCCTTGCACTGCCGAAGTGCGTAGTGGTCCTCGGGCCATTTGGCTTTGAACGGGCGCATGGGCGCCGGGCCGATCCACAGGTCCCAGTCGAGCGTGGAGGGGACTTCGTCTTGGTCGTCGGGCGGGAGCATCCCTTGCGGCCACAACGGGCGATTGCTCCAGATGTGCACTTCCCGGACGTCGCCGATCGCGCCGGCCCAGATCAGCTCGCACGTGCGGCAGCCCGACTCGCCCGTGTTCGGCGACGCGGTTACCTGCGTGGCCACGCCGGCCTGCTTGGCCGCCTCGACGACGACGCGGCTCTCGTCGATCGTGCGCGTCACCGGCTTCACGCAGCAAAGGTGCTTCTTCTTTTTCAAAGCCGCCATGCAGATGACGGCGTGCGAGTGGTCGGGCGTGCCGCAGTAGACGGCGTCGATCTTGTCGCTCTCGGCCTCCAGCATCTCGCGGTAGTCGCGGTACTTGCGCGCCTGGGGCCACTTGTCGTACGACTTCTTGGCGTACACGTCGTCCACGTCGCAGAGGGCGACGATCTGGAATCCGGCTTTATCGCACGCCTGGAGCTGGCCGTGCCCCACGCCGCCGATGCCCACGCCGGCCAAAACCGGCTTCTCGCTCGGCGCCGGCTGCCCGGCCCCGCCCAGCACGTGGCGAGGCACCACGCTCGCCGCGGCCACGCCGGCGGCGGCGCCCAACATTTCCCGTCGCGAGAGTTTTTCGGTCATCCCTTCGTCCCTCCTTTTGGCCTTTCGGTTTTCATGCAAGACGGATTCCCGTGCGGAATCGAGCTTGGGGAGCCGGGCGGGACTATGCGCCGCGCCCGGGGCACCGACCAGTGTAGGCGAGCCGACTCGGGTATGTCAACGATCCGCCGGGGAAGGGCGGAGCGCGATCTCCGCGGAGACCGTTCGGAATCCGATGAGCAATCCGGTAGTGTTCTCGCCGAAGACGGATGCCCTACAAACCGCGGGAAGTCAACGAGGCGAAGAACGGGAAGAAGCAAGCAGCGCTCGAGGCCGCGAATCAGACCAGCCAGACTCGCCCGGTGGCCCGGTGGGTCACCTCGATCTGAGGGCGGGGGTCGGCCGCGACGAGTCGGAACTGAAGCCCGACCGCCTCGCTGGCGAGCGTCTCCCCCTGATCGGGCACGGACTGCCCTACTTTTTCCATGCGGCCCTCGCGCCCGCGATACAGTCCAAGCCTCCACGGTTGGCGGTCCACCACCAGGAGCTCCTTGACGCCGATGCGACCGTAAAACGGGATCTTCTCCGCGGTCCGGTCGCCGGGGCTGGTGATCTCGACCAAGAAGTCGGCCCCGCCGCGCCAATGCGTGTCGCAGTTTTCGCCCGGGCCGTCGTTCAGGAAGACCGCCACGTCGGGCACGCGGAAGTCGTGTTGCCAGTCTTCCGCAACGCCGGTAAGGTTGACGCCGGGGAACACATCGCCGAGCCCGGGCCAGGCCACCACTTCCGCGAGGACGGATACCAACCGGGCCACGATCCTTTGATGCTCGCTGTTAGGTAGCGGCGCCATCATGTAGATCCCCTCCCACACCTCGTCGTGATGGTCCGCGCCCGAGGCACGGCGCTGCTCGATAAGTTGCTCTTCGAGACGAGGGTCCGTAACCAAGACGGCCATCGGATAAGCCTCCCTATCGCGATCGGTTGTCCCAACCTCTTCGATTATCGCCCACCCTCAAGCCGGCAGCAAGGGGAGGCAAGCAAAAGCATCAGACATGCCGCTCGCCGCGTGCCTGACGCCCTTTCCTGCGGGCGGAACCAGGTTGGCACAGCGCGGCGGGAGGTCAACCGTACAACCCGGCCGATGCAGGGGGCCTGGAGCGGTCGACACACGCACGGCACGCCCCGGGCGCGGGCCCCGCGTGCCACCAGGCCGTCGAGGCGGCCGGGGCGACGTTCGGGCGACGGAACGGGTGCAACGCCTCCTTGATGGACAGTCCGGCCACCTCGATCCGATCGGGGTCGTTGGTGCCGACGCCGACGCCGGCGAGCAAGCGCAGGTGGTTCTCGCCCGGGAACGGGAAGTGCGCGTGGGGGGCCTGCGGATCGTAGCCCATCACGGCGGTGGCCACGGCGTCGGTGCACACGCCGTTTCGCCCCACCAGGAGCAGCTTCGGCTCGGTCGGCTTCAGGTCCTTCATCCAATAGCCTTCGCCGCCGATCACCGTCTCGATCCCGTCGATTACCGCCAGGTCGACCGGCCGGATGCCGAAGACGTCGGCCGTCACGCGGGGCACGCGGTAGAGCGAGACGTCCCCGCCCTCCGAGATTGGGCGATCGACTTCGCCGGGCACGCCGTCCGGCTTGGACTCGACCGACGATTGTGGTAAACAGGAGCATCTCGATGAAGAATCCGGCGTCGTGCCGGACGCGTATTACAGCAAGGAGCCACTGCACTGCCGAGGGGACTGCCACCATGAACCAGAAGAAGTTGCTGCCGGCGATCGTCTGCCTTGCTTGCTCGGTCACAGTCGCACCCGCCGCGGAGCCCGCGCGGATGCCGCTGCTGATGCCCGACGATTTCGACCAGATGAACGTCGTTTTCTGGCGGGTCGAGCCGGCCGCGCCGGACGCGGAGAACCCGCTCCTCGAGGGCGACACGCCCTGGGACGCGGGCGGGGTGATGACCCATGGCACGGTGCTCCGCGACCCGATCGACGGGCTCTATAAGGCGTGGATCATCTGCACGCCGCCGGAGGAGGAGCTTGCGGAGGTGTCGACTCGGAACCACTACGATCGCCGGTTGTGCTACTTCGAGAGCACCGACGGCGTGCATTGGACGCGGCCCAACCTGCCCGACTCGGCGCTGGGCGATCACCAGGCCACGAACGTCGTCTTCGACGACACCGACGACGGCGGAACGCAGTACGCCTCGGTGAACGTCGACCCGGCCAACCGGGCGTGGCCCTACGAAATGTTCGTCTACCGGAACATGTACGGCCGGACGGAGCCAGGGCATACGCACCTGCACCACTACCGCTCCCCGAACGGCAAGACCTGGGAGCTGGTGCACGGCCCGATCAAGGGACCGTTCACCAGCGACGTCTGCTTCATCTACCCCGCGCGGTTCCTCGACCCCGATCGCGACGGGGGCTACGTGGCCTACTATCGCGTGGGGGCGCCCGACCCGGAGGCAACCATCCCGGTCTACGAAGGCAGCGGAAGCACGACCCGGCAGCTCTATCGGGCGGAGAGCCGTGACGGGAAGGAGTGGGTCGACGCCGAGAAGATCATCATGCGCGACGAGCGGGACCACCGCGACACGCAGTACATGGAGCTGGTCCCGGAGCGCGTGCCCGGCGGGTATCTCGGCGTCGTCTCCATCTATCACCCCATCACCCAGACGCTCAACCTGCGACTGGCCGCCTCGCGGGACGGGCGGCGGTGGTGGTTTCCCGACCGGCGGCCCTGCCTCGACAACCCGCCGTTGGGCGAATACGGCTCGGGCATGATTTGGCAGAGCAAGAGCCTGGTGGCCGAAGGCGAACGGCTCTACGTCTACTACGGCGGCATGGAGGGGCTGCACCGCCCGATCGTCGACACGCGAGGGCAAGGCTTCCGCCAAATCGGGATGGACAGCGTGCTCGACCGGCCGCACGGCTTCCTGCCGTTCAATTCGGCGCTGTGTCGGGCGTCGTGGCGCGTGGACCGGCTCTACGCCCTGGTCTCCGCGGCGGGCGGGTTCACGGTGGGGACGGCGGTCACCAAGCCGCGGCGTCTCGCCGGAAGACAACTCCGCGTCAACTTCCTCACCCGGCCCCCAAAGAAGTCCACGAAGCCGGGCTTCGATGAGGGGTATCTCCAGGTCGAGCTCCTCGACGCCCAAGGCAACCCGCTCCCGGGCTTCACGCGCGACGACTGCCCCCGGCTGAAGGGCGACCACCGGGCCCTCGTGGTGAAGTGGGCCGGCGGAGATCGCGCCCCAGAACAGACAGCCAGGGCGAAGTTTACCCTGAAGCGGGCATTCCTCTACGGTTTCGAGCTCGGCCCGCCCCCGTCGTCCTGATCGACAGGTCCACCCGGCTGGGTGGCCTATCCGAGTCGATTGGCGAGAGTTTCCCTCCCCGGCCTGTCGCGCCTTCCCAAGAATCTGCTTCGTGGGGCGAACAACAGGCTGAGCGGCTGTCGGGAGCCGGAAGGGAAGGGATCTGCGCCAATCTCCTCAGGGCGACTCGGCAGAGGTCGGAACGGTTTGGAAGGCCATAACCGTAATGCAGGCAAGAACTTACTGAGAGCGCCTTGTGGGCATTTGTCGAACCGGTCGGGCGGGCCCTCGTTCTCGCCGGCGGGAGCGTTCGGCGCTTGTCCTCCTGACTGGCTTGGCGCGTGGGGACCTGCTATGCTTGCCGCGAGCTCGTCGGCCCCCTGAAGTGTGGGCTACAATCATTTCCGGACCCTAGCTTCTCGATATTGAGGGGATCATGCCCATTGAATTCCGCTGCACGCAGTGTAGCCGGTTGTTGCGGACGCAGGACGAGACCGCGGGCAAGAAGGCGAAGTGCCCGGAGTGTGGGACGATCTTGACGATCCCCATTCCGGGGGCATCCCCTGAGATGAGTGCGCCGCCGCCCGTCGGGCCGCCGCGGTCCCCCGCGGTTCCCCCGTCGCCCGCGTCTCCGCCGCCGCCCGGTGCCGGTCCGCAGAGCCCGTTCGGCCCGATCGAGCCGCCGCCGCCCGGTCCGGAAAGCCCGTTTGCCCGGGGTCCCGCGCCGGACGCGGAGAACCCATACGCCTCGCCAATCGACTACACGGCGGGCGTTTCGGCTGGCTACGCCGCGCCGGCGGGGCAAATCGTGCCGACGCAGATCGAGCTGGGCGACGTCTTCGGCCGCACGTGGGAGATCATCAAAGAGCAATGGGGCTTGTGCCTGGGGCTCGTGCTGGTCGCATGGCTGATCAACACGGGCGTCAGTCTCGTCGCCGGCATGCTGCCCATCATCGGTCCGCTGGCCTCGGCGCTCTTCTCCGTCTGGATCTATGTCGGCGTGGCCATGGCCCTGCTGAAGATCGCCCGCGGTCAAGAGACGTCCCTCGGCGAGATTTTCAACGGGGGGGCGTATTTCCTACGGATCTTCGTTGCCAGCATTCTCTACGGGTTGATGGTGATGGCCGTGTTCGGCATCCTTTTCGGCCCCGCGTTGGTGGCCATGTTGCTGGCGCTCCAGGGGGGCGATCAAGCGGTCATGATCTTCGCGGGAATCGGCCTCGGTTTGCTATGTTGGATTCCCGCGCTGATCTTGTCGCTGATGTACTCGCAGTTCTACTACCTGATCATCGACCGAGACGTCGGAATCCTGGAGTCCCTCAGCCTATCGAGGCAAATCACCGCGGGAAACAAATTGACCCTCTTCGTGATCTGGGTTCTGATGGGATTGCTGAACCTGGCAGGCGCGTTGGCCTGCCTCGTGGGCCTGCTGTTCACGGTACCGTTTACCGCGCTTCTGAACCTGATCGTCTACCTGGCCATGACCGGACAGCCCACCGCCGGCCAAAGGCCGAGCGGGCCGACCATGGTCTGATCCGGCCGACACTCGACGGTGACCGGCGCGCCGTTCAGGCGGAGTAAAGGAAACGCACCGTGATCGGTTGACTTCCTGCCCCGAGCCGTCTTGTCTGAGGATGTGAAGCACCATGCCCGTCGAATTCCGCTGCACGCAGTGTAACCGGTTGTTGCGGACGCAGGACGAGACCGCCGGCAAGAAGGCGAAGTGTCCCGAGTGTGGGGCGATCTTGACGATCCCCACTCCGGGGTCGACCCCGGAGGCGGGCACGCCGCCGCCGGTCGGGTCAGGACCTTCGGCGGGCAAGGGTCCGCAGAGCCCGTTCGGCCCGATCGAACCTCCGCCGGGCGGTCTGAGGAGCCCCTTTGGTCCGGGTGCCGCACCGGACGCGGAAAATCCGTACGCCTCGCCCACCGACTACACCGTGGGAGCGCCCGCGGCGTACGCCCCAGCGGCGGGGAGGATTGTTCCCACGCGGATCGATTTCGGCGACGTGTTCAGTCGCACCTGGACGATCTTCAAAGACCGGTTGGGGATCTCCATCGCCGTCTTCCTCGTCTTCTTCGCCCTGAGCATGGGCGTTGGGATCGGGATTGGGATTGTCCGAACCGGCGTGACCTTCGCGCTGGGCGATCCGGTGGCCGGATTCATCATCGGGATGTTCTTGCAGGTGATCGCCTGGCTGTTCAATACCTGGCTCGGCATCGGCGCGGCCCTCTGCTTCTTGAAGATCGCACGCGGGGAGGAGGTCAACCTGGGCGAGATCTTTGCCGGGGGGCCCTATCTGCTGACGGTCGTCGTCGCCTCCATCCTGTTCGGGCTGATGCTTGCCGGCGTGGTCTTGGTCTGCGCCAGCGTGGTCATGGTCTGCTTCTTACTGGCCGGGACGTTGGGCTTCCAGCAGGGCGAGCCGACGCTCATGCTCGCCGTGATGGTCGGTGGGTACCTTCTGGTGATTGTCCCAGTGATCGTCCTCTCGCTGATGTTCTGTATGTTCCAGTACCTGATCATCGATCGCAACGCCGGGATCATCGAGTCGCTTTCGCTTTCCAGACAGATCACCGCCGGGAACAAGCTGACGATGTTCGGGGTGCTGCTCGTTTCGGGACTCCTGGGCGGACTGTTGGTTCTTTTCACGTGCGGCTTGGGCTTCGTGCTGGTGGGGCCCTACATCACGGTGCTGTGGGTCGTGATGTACTTGTGCATGAGCGGACAACCCACGCTCGCCCACGTGCAAACCGGTCCGGCATTGGCCTGACTGTTCGCCGGTGGGCTGCAACGCCCTGAAGGCTCCTTTCGCAGCCGATCAGGGGCGGAGGGCAACGGCAAAAAGCCGCGATCGCCAACTGGCTTGCCGGGGGCGGATGCGGTATACTCCCGTCCGTTGGGGCGGCCGCTTCGCGGTGCGCCATGACTTCCCTTCTTGTCACCCCCTATCTGCCAGGATCTGGAGTCATGCCCATCGAATTCCGCTGTACTCAGTGCAACCGACTACTGCGAACGCCGGACGATGCCGCCGGACGGAACGCGACCTGCCCGCAGTGCGGGGCGACGTTGATCATCCCCACGCCGGGGGAGATCGCGGTAACGCCCCCTGCGGAGCCGGCATCCGGTCCGCCTGCGTCGTCGGGAGAGCCCAGCCCGTTCGGTCCGAGCGTCCCCCCGCCCGGCGCCGGCGTGGCGTCCGGCCCTCAAGCGTCCCCGAGTCCATATCCGTCGCCCACGCAGCCGCCCGAATATGAATATCAGCCGGCCGCTCGCGGCACGGACGGGAAGGCCCTGGCCTCGCTGATCCTGGGAATCTCCAGCATGATCGTGTGGTGCTGCCCGCTCATCGGGCTTCCCGTCGCGGGCACCGGATTGATCCTGGGGATCGTCGCCTTGAAAGGGCCAAGCCGCGGGATGGCCATCGCGGGCGTGGTGCTCAGTGTGTTGGGACTGCTGTTGGCCCTTGCGATGTTAGTTCTGAACATCATCCTCTTTGCATCGGGCGAGATGTAGCCGGCGGTGCCCGGCAGGGCGCTTGGTGGCAATGGCGTTTCGCCAGTGAATATGCCGCAGCACGGGCAAGATGCCCGTGGCACCCACAAACCAGCTTGTATGGTGCGTGAAACGCACCAACCAGGATGACGCGTGACGGCGCGGCGGATTGTGGTGCGTTGCACGCACCCTACGAGGAGCCGGCGATCGTTCCTTCGATCGGGCTGGAGGCCGTGGCGTAGAGCTTCTTGGGGATGCGGCCGGCCAGGTAGGCGTCTCGGCCCGACTCGGCGGCCAGGCGCATCGCCCGGGCCATGCGCAGGGGATCCCGGGCGTGGGCGATGCCGGTGTTCAGGAGCACGCCGTCCACGCCCAGCTCCATGGCCACGGTCACGTCGCTGGCCGTGCCCACGCCGGCGTCGACGATCACCGGATACTGCGGGTCGCCCTCCTTGAGATACTCCAGGCAGATGCGGATCGCGTTCGGGTTGAGGACCCCTTGCCCGGAGCCGATCGGGCTTCCGGCCGGCATCACGCTGGTGGCCCCGGCCTCTTTGAGCCGTTTGGCCACGACCGGATCGTCGCCCGTGTAGACGAGGACCTGGAACCCGTCGGCGATCAGCTTTTCGGTGGCCTGGAGCGTTCCCACCGGGTCGGGGAGCAGGGTCCTCTTGTCGCCGAGCACTTCCAGCTTGACCCAGTCGGCGCCGGGGTTCTCCATCTGGGAGAGGATTTCGCGGCCGAGCCGGGCGACGCGCACGGCGTCGTCGGCCGTGAAGCAGCCGGCCGTGTTGGGGAGGATCGTGTAGCGCCGCGTGTCGATGAAGTCGAGGAGGTTCTTGCCCTCGGCGTCGATCAATCGCTCGCGGCGGACGGCCACGGTGATGCACTCCGCGCCGGACCGATCCAGCGCGTCGCGCATCAATTCGTAGGTGGCGTACTTGCCGGTCCCCACGATCAGCCGGCTGGAGAACGTGTGGGAGCCGATGGTGAGGGCATCGTCGGCCGATGGTTCCCGGGACATGGCGTTATCCTCCTCCAACGAGCGCGACGATCTCCAGCCGGTCGCCCTCGGAGAGCCGATGCTCGGCGTGCCGGCTCCGCGGGACGAGTTGGAGATTGACTTCCACGGCGACGTATTTCGTCGTCAGTTCGAGTTGATCCAGCAGCCGGGCGATCGTCGTGGCTTCGGCGACCTGGCGGGGCTGGCCGTTGACGCTGATCTGCACCGTTGAACTCTTCTGGGTGTTTTGCCGGTGAAGGCGACCACGGCGATGCCGTCCTCGCTCCGAAACCGGGCTCGGGAACGAAAAGGCAGGCTGAGCGCACCATTTTAGGAGGCGCGGCCGCGTGTGGTCAAGCTGCCGGCTTGTCCCCGTCTTTGCTGTGCCTCGTGCGGGCGCGGCGCGCGTGGGCAAAGGCCGCCGGACAGTGGGCGCCAGCCCGGAAGGTTTTCGCCGTTGGTCGGACTCGGAAGCAGCCGACGGCTACTCGGTCTGGATCAGCGCGGTAGTGAACTGCTCGCTCCACCAGGGGACCAGTTGTCCGCTGTAAGGCATGTTGGCCAAGTGGGACTGCCGATTCCAAGGGAGCAGGTAGGTGAGCACGATCCCCGTGGTGGTCTCCGCCACGTAAAGCGCAGCCTGCGGGGGTTGCTGGCGCGCCGCCGCCCCGCGGCGCATGTCGATGGCCCCGGTGACCATCAAGTAGCTCGGGCTTTGCGGCAGTTGGAGTTCCGGGAGCGGGGGCGCACCCGACCGTCTCCTTTGCGCGTTCAATTGCGCCAGGCCGGCGTTTCTCCCCTGAATCGCGCTGGCCAGGGCGGCGTTGACGTTTCCCTCGTAACGTGCCTGGAACCCGGGAGCCTGATTGGAGAGCACGCCGGCCCTCAAGGTGCCGGTGAGGAAGTCGAGGAAGTAGATGGCCTCCAGCCCGTCGTCCACGAATCCGGTGCACATGGCGAAGTTCTCACCGCGATCGGTGGCCACGGCGTGCAGCGGAGTATCCGGCCACAGACCGCCGACCATTAACCCCAACAGAAGGCCGATCGCCAGTCCGGCGGCCCAGCCATGTCTCCGCAGGTAAGCCATTGCGCTACCTCCTTCTACGGTCCCTCAAGAGCCACAGTTTACGCGCCCGCCGCGACCACAATCTGCGGTGGCGGATCCCCGCAAGGGGATCGCGACCGGATCCCGGCCTCGTCCGCGTATGATACCGATTCCGGGCGTCGATTACCAGCCGAGAGTCTCGAATTTACCCAGGCCCCCTGGGGCCGCTCTCTTTTGGGGGGACGGCGGTACCCTTGCGCCTGGCGCAGACTCGCCGTCGAAAAACGCGCAGGAAGGCCCCCGAAAAAAACCTTGCCTCGGGCTCTTGCAAACCGAAGACAATTCGCTATAAACGCGGTCGAAGGGGCGAGGGCGGCAGTTCGAGATCGGGTCGAGATCGCACCTTGGTTGCTTCGAAGGAGTCCGCGATGCAGACGATCAACGTGGCCCTGATCGGGCAAGGCTTCATGGGGCGTTCCCACTCAAACGCCTGGGGACAAGTGGGCAAGTTCTTCCAGCCGCCGATCAAGCCCGTGATGCATACGGTCTTCGGCCAACCGGAAGAGGACCCGCAAGCGTTTGCCGCGAATTGGGGTTGGCAGAACGCGTCGAACGACTGGCAGGCCGTGATCCGATCGCCGGAGATCGGGCTGATCGACGTCGTCACGCCGAACTACATGCACGCCCCGGTGGCCATCGCCGCCGTCGAGGCGGGCAAGCCCTGCTCCTGCGAGAAGCCGCTGGCCGGCACGCTCGCCGACGCCCGCAAGATGATGGAGGCCGCCAAGAAAGCCAACGTGCCGACGTTCGTCTGGTTCAACTACCGACGCTGCCCGGCCGTGGCCTTGGCGCACCAGCTCGTTCGAGACGGCAAGATCGGCGACATCCGTCACGTGCGGGCGACGTATCTCCAGGACTGGGCCGACGAGTCGGTCCCGCTTCTGTGGCGGTTCGAGAAAGAGCCCGCCGGCTCCGGCGCCCATGGCGACCTGAACGCCCACATCATCGACATGACCCGTTTCGTCACCGGCGCCGAGATCACCGAGATCGCCGGCGCGATCGCCGAGACGTTCATCACCAAGCGGAAGAAGCTCACCGGGACCGGCGGCGAGACGTTGGGTGCCGGCAAGGCGGCCGAGGAAATGGGCGACGTGACCGTCGACGACGCGGTGCTCTTCCTGGCCCGCTTCTCCAATGGCGCGGTCGCCAGCTTCGAGGCCGCCCGGCAGGCCACCGGCAACCAGAACCGCAACACCTTCGAGATCAACGGGACCAAGGGCGCGCTGAAGTTCGACTTCGAGCGGATGAACGAGTTGAAGATCTACGACGCCACGTTGCCGCGTGCCGTGCAGGGGTGGAGCACGATCATGTGCACCCACGGCGGCGACCATCCCTACGTGGCCAACTGGTGGCCCGACGCCCACATCATCGGCTACGAGCACGGGTTCACGAACGAGGCCTACGACATCATGCGCGTGCTGGGCGGCGAGGAGCCGACGGTGCCCATCCCCGATTTCGAGGACGCCTACCAGACGCAGCGAGTGCTGGAAGCAGCCCTGCTTTCGGCCGGCGAGAGACGACCGGTCCCGCTCGACGAGGTGAAATAACTCCCAACGGGCGAAACAGCCACGGCTGCAAGTCGCGTGCAAGAGTGACACCCGCGCGGCTTGCGGACCAATACGTCGCGACGTAGGGCGTCACGGACATACGGAGGCTGTCCGTGGCGCCCGCTTTTTGCGCCCCTTCTACCCATCACCGGCTCGTAGCCAACGCCCGCGGCTAGTCTCGACCCCGGGCGAGCACGATGTAGAAAAGCAACGTCATGATCGCTTGGACCGTCGCTGCCACGTAGGTCAATGCCGCGGCGCTGAGGACGTTGTTCACGTAACCCATATCCTCCCGCGACGCCACAATGCCCAGTTGGGCTAACTGCGCTTTCGCTCGACTGCTGGCATTGAACTCCACCGGGAGGTTCACGATTTGGAAGAGGACAACGCAACCGAAAAGCGCGATTCCCACCCACAGCAACACCTGCGAGAAGATCAGGCCCAGGATGATCAACAGAAAGGCGGAGTTGCTTCCAAAGCTGGCCGCCGGCACGGCCGCATTGCGGATCAGCAGGGGAGCGTAACCGCGGGCGTCCTGGATCGCGTGGCCCGCCTCGTGCGCGGCGATCCCCACGGCTGCCAGCGACTGACTCTGATAGACCTGCTGGCTGAGGCGGAGCACTTTCCGCCGCGGGTCGTAGTGGTCGCTCAGATGGCCGCGCACCACCTGGATATCCACATCCTGCAACCCGGCCGAGTCGAGGATGTGCCTCGCCGCCGCCGCCCCGCTGAGCGGGGCCGGTCTCCGCTGGGCACTGGCATACGCCGCCTTGACCCAAAGCTGGGCCAAGATCCCAAGCAGGAACGCCGGCACAACCATGATCCAGAACAACGGGTGAAAGACCACTGCAAAACTCCTCTCCGGCCGGATTGCCGGCTGCGGTTTCCGGGGAGCCCTACCGTGCCATTCGCTGGTGATCGGCAGTTCTTGCTCCCCAATCTTGACTATCTCTGTTCTAGAATTGTACGCAAATCGGCAACACCCGGGTTCGCTGGATTCGCACACCGCCGGCCACCTCCGGGAGGCATAATGACCCACCCGCCAGGGGGTCGTAAGATCGCGATCACCGAACAAACGGCCGATGCGGCGAGTCGAGAACCGACGCGGCCCCCGCCGAGCACTTCGGTGAAGACCCGGACGAATCAGCCAACCGCCGCATACGGCAGGTTGCGGAGATAGCCTTCCTTCTCGGCCACGAGATCGAGATATAGCCCGGCCATTTCTTCCACGAGCGGGATGAAGGGCTCCGCCTCCGGCACTCCCCGCCGGTCGATCACTTTCAGATAGTGCCTGCATCGGTCGCAGACCTCGATCCGGCGGGCGTCTTCCCCGGCAACCGTCAGCCGGGTCAGGGTCGCCTCGTCCTCACTTGCGCAGAAAGGACAAGCCAAGCGGCCGAACGGCCAGACGTGCCCGCACAGGGAGCAGTGCAACACGCGGCGTCCATCCTCGGACCGGAGACTCCCCAAGCCGGGCGTCGAGCCGCACGCCGGACAGGAACCGTCCGACTCCGACGGCACGGTCCCATCCTCGAGCAGATGTCGGACCGCACAAGTCACCAGCGGCGCAGCCACCAAGCGGCCCAGAAGAAGAAGCAGCTCGGGCGAGACGTCCAGGCGCCCGGCGACCGACGCGAGGTACTCCGCGTCGGGCCCGAACGCCGCCCGTCCGATCAGCGATTCCAACAGCCCGGGCTCCCCATCCACCGCAGACCGAAGCCGCGAGAGATCGGCGCCGACGCTCCCGAATTGCGAACACTCGCGGGCGATGGCGTCGAAGAGCCGTCGGGCCGACGCGGCGTCCACCGGCACCATCTCCGGGTCAATCGCCGGGCCGGCGTGTCCCCGCCTCGCCGGAATCGCCGTCGACGTCCGTGAGACGCTCGAATCGACAAACGCCGACAGCACGGCCGCCTGGGCCTCGAACACGCCGACCCGCAGGCGGACGTAGTCGTCGGAGATCCCGTCCCGGCCGAGCAGCGATCGGAGGCGCTCGGCAACCAGTTCCACGTCGAAAGCCCCGCCGGGAGTGCCCGTGTCGTTCATGTCGTTATCGAATGCCAAGCCGTGGGCGAGTTGAATGGTAGTCTCGTTTAGCCGCAAGCCGCAGGCGTGCGCGCAATGGCGAACCGGGCTTTCGCGGTCGCGCACGCCTCCGGCTTGCGGTTAAACGACGGGACGACGATCAGCGCGCTCGGGCTTCCTCGATCAACACCTGGAAGATCCGTTCGTACTCCCGCACGGCTTCCATGTCTTCAAAAAGGCGCGGGCTGGCCTCCCGGATGTCTTCCTCGACGGACTTCCGGTAGTCGCGATCCGTGGCCAGGTCGACGGCGATCCTGACGTAATCCTCGGCGTCGGAGGCGACGCACTCGGCGATGCCCATCTTGCCGTAGCAGGCGAGCGTGAATCGCCCTCGCCGGAACTCGCCCGGCAGGGTCACGATCGCCCGGCCGACGGAGAACCCATCGTACGTGGTCAGCCCGCCGCCGAAGTGCAACGGGTCCAGGAGCACGTCGGCCGCGGCCACGAGGCTCAGGTAGTCGGGATACGCCTGCTGGGGCATCCACACGATCCGGTCGGCGACGTCCGGCATCGCTTCGGCAAACCGGCTCTCGAGCGCGGCGGTGTTCGCCTCGTGCTGATCCCGGGGCACGACGATCACCCCCGAGCCGTCCGCGCGGAGAATCCCGGCCAGGATGGGATCGAAGTCCGGGTGGAACTTCTGGACCTGCTGGAGGCAGGCGTAGACGTGCTGGTCGTCGCGGAGGCCAAAGTCGTCTCGCCCTTTCGGCGAGTCGGGCAGGGACGGCCGGCGCTGGTACGTCAGGAGCGTGCCGGCGCGGACGAGCCGCTCGCGATAGTGCCCGTCGGCATCGGCCGGCTCCACCAGATGGCTGGACAAGAAGCAATCCATCGGGGGAATCCCGGAGGTCACGGGCAGTCCCCAACCGGTGCACTGCACCGGCGCCAGCCGGAAAAAGGGGAGGAAGTAGTTGGCCGTGCCGGAACCGACTTCCCAGTAGTACAAGAGGTCGAAGCGGCCCGCCCGGATCGCTTGCCGGGCCAAGTCGACCCGATCCGGGACGGCCAGGACGTCGACCGCGTCGCTTCGGATCATCGACCGGACCGCCGCGGCCCCGGCCGGGGAACAAACCACCACCGGCTCGAACTGCTCGGCGTCGAGGTTTTCCAGCACGCCCCCCAGGCAGCGGAGAAAGATCGCCTCGTGCGCGTCGCTCACGACGAAGCCGATCCGGTAGCGCCCTTCACGCCGGCGCGGGGCTTCGCCCGGCTTCCAATGGCGGAAGATCGCGGCGTAGGCTTCCTTGATCGGGCGGTCGTTGCGCCCGTGAAACTGGAGATCGTAGGGAGGCCCGGTCCCGAGGATGGCGAGCTTCGACGGCTCGACGCGCAACTCCCGCTCGGCAAACCGCTCGAGATCGGCCAGGAGCCGATCGCGGTATTCGTCGATCTGGTCCGCGGATGGGAACACGTTGGGGCAGAGCGTGGCCAATCTCAGCTCCCACAGCGGCTCGTGCGCGTGGATTTCCTGGATTCGGCGGTAGCCGGCCGCCGCCTCGTCGATCTGGCCCCGCTCCTCGTGGAGGATGGCCAGGTTGTGGTGGGACTCGACGTTGTCGGGCGCGACCTCGGTCGCCCGGCGGTGGGCGGCCAGGGCTTCGTCGAACTGGCCCAGCTCGCGCAGGGCGCGCCCGAGGCGGTTGCAGGCCCCCACGTGGTTCGGCCGGAGAGCCAGCGTCTGTTGGTAGCAGGCGATCGCTTCCGGGAGTTTGCGCGCGGCCGCCAGCGCGTTGCCTCGGTGGAAGTGGGCCTCGACGTAACGCGGATTGATTTGCAGGGCCCGGGCGCAGGCGGCCACGGCTTCGGAGAGCCTCCCCTGCTCGACGAGCGCACTGGCGAGGTTGCCGTGGGCACGGACGTAGCCCGGCCTGATCTCCAGCGCCCGCTCGTAGCAGGCGACCGCTTCGTCGAGCCGTCCTTGGCCTTGAAGGAGGATGCCCAGGTTATTGTGCGCCTCGACGTAGTCGGGCCGGATGGCCAAGGCCTTCTTGCAGCTCTGCAGGGCCTCGTCGACGTCCCCTTGCGCCCGAAGGATGACGGCCAGGTTGAAGTGGGCCTCGGCGTAGCCCGGGTCGATTTCCAGCGAGCGGCGGCAAGCGGCCACGGCCTCGTCGAGCCGCCCGACGTTCAAATGCGCCGCGGCCAGGTCGTTGTGATACTTGGCCACCTCGGGCCGAAGTGCCGCCGCACGGCCCAGCAGATCGACGGCCGCCTCGGGCTGGCGGGCCTGGAGGGCGAGCACTCCGAGCAGATTCAACGCCTCGGGCTGCTGCGGATCGACCGCGAGGACCTGCCGGCAGATCTGCTCCGCCTGGGGCAGCCGGCCGGCCCGATGATGGGCAAGCGCCGCGGCCATGGCTTCAGGCAGTGTGGCCATCGGGCTCCTTCTCGACGTCGCAGAGAAACGCCTTGTACTCGGGGATCATCGCGTCGGCGTCGCCCACCAGCGGCACGAGCACGTTCGCGCTCTCACCGGTCGCCAGGCCCTCGTAGCCGAAGTGCCAGACGAGCGCCACCTGCTCGACGCCCCGGCCGTCCACCTCCAGCGGCTTCAGGCGACCCGTCACCAAAGCGACCATGCTGATTTGCCCCCGGGGGGAGCGGATGGTCACGCGGTCGCCGTGAGCGATGCCCTTCGCCCGGGCCAACTGGCGGCTCATCTCCACGAAGGCATGGGGCACCAGCTCGACCAGCCAGGGGAGGTTCCGCGACATCGCCCCGCTCAGCCAGTGCTCGCCCACGCGGCACGTGGTCGCCACGATCGGATACTCGCCGGCGCGCGCGAGCCCGTCCGTCTGCCAGAGCCTCGCCAGCGGGTTGGCGTTCTGCGGCGAGAGGAGATTGGCCACCGGGCTTTCCAGCGGCTCGTAGTGTTCAGGGAGCGGCCCGTCGCGTAGCGCGGGGGCGTAAAGACACCCACGCCCGTCGGGGAGCATGATGAACGCGTGCTTGCCGTCCGGGTGTTGCGAGCCGTCGGGCTTCTGGGGCGGAGGCCATGCCCCGTCGGGCACGTCGCCGATCCAGCGGCCGCGTTGGACGTCGTAGCGGACGACCGCCTTGGCCTCATCCCAGGGTCGGCCCTTCGGGTCGCAGCCGGCCCGGTTGTAGAGAATCCGCCGGTTGGCGGGCCACGACCACGACCAACTCGCATGTAGCCCGAGCGGGTCCCTGGCGGGTAGCGTGAGCCGGCGTCGGGCCATCTGGTTGCCTGCGGCCGTCCAGCTCCCGCAATAGAGCCAGTTGCCGGCGGCGGTCGTGCCGTCGTCGCGCAAGAGCGTAAACGACGGGACCTGGTCGCCCGGCTGGAACCGCTTGCCGCCGGCGTCCGGCTCGACGTCGGCGAGGAACCGGCCGTTGATCTCCCGGGCGACAAGCCCCGGATCGGGAGGATCGCCGTAGTCCCACGTGAGATGGACGATCGGCTCGGGGAACACGCCGCCCTGCGAGTAGCGCGCCTTCAACTCCTTGACGAGCCGGTCGAGGATCCACAGGTCGCTTCGCGCGTCGCCCGGCGGCTCGATGCCGGCCCGCCGCCACTGGGCCCAGCGCCCCGAGTTGGTCACGCTCCCTTCCTTCTCCATGCCGGCCGCCGCAGGAAGGAGGAAGACTTCGGTCTGGACCTCGTCGGGCTGGGTGCCGGGCCGCTTCCAGAACGTGGCCGTCTCGGTTTTCCAGAGGTCGACCGCCACCAGCCAGTCGAGCTTCTCCAGGGCCTCGCGCGTGCGGCCTGCATCCGGGCCGCTGACGGCCGGGTTCTGGCCGAACACCACCAGCCCCCGAACCTCGCCCCGGTGCATCGCCTCGAACATGGCCACCTGGGAGCAGTCGCCGTCGTGCTTGGGGAGGTAATCGTAGGCGAACTGGTTGGCCGGGGTCGCGTGCGATCCCCACCAGGCCTTGAGCAGGCTGACCGCGTATTTCGAGTAATTGCCCCACCAATTGGCGCTCTGCGGATCGGCCGAGGTCGGCGTCGACGCCTCGACGTACTCGGCCAGCGTGGCCTGCTCGGCCGAGGGGCTCTTCAGGTAGCCGGGCAGCAAATCGAACAGCAGTCCGTGATCGGTCGACCCCTGCACGTTCGACTCCCCGCGCAGGGCGTTGATGCCGCCGCCGGCGATGCCGACGTTGCCCAGCAGGAGTTGCAGGATCGCGTAGCTGCGGATGTTCTGCGTTCCGTGGGAGTGCTGCGTGGCCCCCATGGCGTAGAGGATCGTGCCGGCGCGGTCCGGGCGGCACGTGCTCGAGAAGGTCTCGGCCACCTCGCGGAGCTTGTCGACGGGCGTGCCGCAGACGCGGGAGACGGTCTCGAACGTGTATCGGGCGAAGTGCCGCCGGAGGAGCTGGAACACGCAGTGGGGGTCCTCCAGCGTCGCGTCGATCTTGACCCGCCCGTCGTCGTCCCGCTGAAAGCCCCAGTGCTCCTGCGTGTATCGCCCGCCGGCGATCGGGCCGAAGCGCCCGGCGTCGAACTCGAAATCCGGGTCGACGAGGAACCCGGCGTTGGTGTGGGCGACGAGGTACTCCTTGTGCACCAGTCCCTGCTCCAACACGTGGCGGATCAGGCAGCCGACGAACGCGACGTCGGTCCCGGCGCGGAGCGGCGCGTAGAGATCCGCCACGGCGGAGGTCCTCGTGAACCGGGGATCGACGGAGATCAGCTTGGCGCCCCGCTCTTGGGCCTTTCCCACCCACTTCATGGCAATGGGGTGGTTCTCGGCGGCGTTCGAGCCGATGATCATCAGGCAATCGGCGTTGGCCAGGTCGGTCCAGTGGTTGGTCATCGCGCCCCGGCCGAAGGAGGCGCTCAGGCTGGCGACGGTCGAGCTGTGACACACCCGGGCCTGGTGCTCCAGGTAGACCAGGCCCAGCGCTCGGGCCAGTTTCGCGATGGCGTAGCACTCCTCGTTATCGAGCGCCGCCCCGCCGAGGCAGCCGATCGCCTTCGTGCGGTGGACCGTGCGGCCCTGCGGGTCGGTGGTCGTGAACGCCGCGTCGCGGGTCTCCTGGACGAGCTGGGCGATCCGCCGCACGGCCCAATCCAAGTCCTTTTCCTCCCACTCCGTGGCGCCCGGGGCGCGGTGCTTGACCGTCGTCAGCCGCCGGGGATTGTCGGCGACCTGGACCAGGGCGCTTCCCTTGGCGCAGAGCGAGCCGCCGTTGATCGGGTGGTCGGGGTCCCCTTCCACGTGCGCGAGCTTTCCTTCCGCGGCGATCAGGATGGCCCCGCAGCCCACGGCGCAATAGGGGCAGATCGTGGTGGTCATCTTGCCGCGCCGGACGACGGCCTGGGCAGCCCGCGCCCTGCTCGGGCCGAGATCCAGGCCCAAAAAGCCGAACAGGGAACCCGAGGCCGCCAGAAAGGTGCGCCGCTTGATCTTCATTCGTTTCCCCGCCGCAAGGCCGTGAACCGCACCCCTCGGGCAGGTGTGGCCCGGGCGCGGGATTGCGCGTGTCGAGTGAGAGCCGGTGACAACGCCTAACGTGGGGCACGTTTCCAACGTGCCCACGACCCAAAGGCACGTTGGGAAACGTGCCCCACAAGATGCGCGCAGTCCGCGCAGGATGACGGTGCAAGACTCTATTACAATGGGCCGGACGGCGGCTCGTCAAGCGGAACCTCGCCGGCGGTTTGCACGCCCCGGGTCGTGCGGCAATAATGAACCGTGGCTCGCAGGAAGAAAAGCTATCCTTTTGGTCGGCAGGCACCGCGTCGCGTGCCGGAGCGTTTTGGGCATGCTGGAAAAACTGGTTCTCACTCTCGCGCTGCCCCTGTTGATCGTCGGCTGTGGATGCCGCGAGGAGGCGGCATCCTCGGGAGAAGCAGACCCGCGCGCCGCGCCGGCGAAACGCTGGCGCCCGGAGCCACCCGCGCAAGCCCCCCCCCAAGAAGTCCAAGAGCAGGCGGAGAACGACCCCGCCGGGCGCGAGGACGAACCGGTCGATGACCGGCGCGAACCGGCAGCGGACGACCCGCGGGAACCGGCAACGTCGCCCAGCGCGAAGCCGACGGAGGACCCGACCGGCGGGGACGAAGCGGCAATCTCGAATCAGGGGCCGGGCATCATCACGCTCAGCACGAACGACTGCGACGCGTGGCCCTCGTACGACTGGCCTCTGGAGATGAAGATCGAGGTGCTCGAGGTCCCCGAACGGATCACCAAGCCCGCCCCCCCGATCCCCGACGACTGAAGCCCCATGCCGGAAAGCCCCTCGCCCCCGCGCTACGACTGGGTCATCTTGCAGGAAGGCGAGCTTCCGCTCCGCCCCCAGGGCTGGGTCAATCCGGCGCTGGAGCACCGATGCACGTCGGCCCTGATCTGGCCCGACGGGGGACGTCCTACGCGGGACAACACGCTTCTGACCGATCCATACTTCACCGGCCGGGGGTACCGCGGGGTGGCTCCGGCTCTCGAGCGGCTGGGCCTCCCGTTCGACGAGATCGGCCGGATGTTCGTTACCCACCCCCACTTCGACCACTGCCTCGAACTGCCCGCCGAGGTCGCCGGCGACGGGCCCCCGCCGTTTGAGCACGGCGCCGCCGGGCCGTTGGCCGGCATTCGGCTGATCCCCTGTCCGGGACACGAGCCGTCGCTTCACGCGCTGGTCTTCCGGGCGACTTCCGGCGACGAGGTTTGGATCGTCGGCGACGCGATCCTCGACGAGCCGTGGCTGCGTGCCTGGGCGTACTACTGGCCGAACCGCTACTCCCCGTCGGACGTCGTCGAGACGTGGCGAAGCGTCGCGACGATTCTCTCGCGTGCCGACGTGGTCGTGCCCGGTCACGGCCCGCCGATTTCGATCACCTCGGCGCTCTTGCAGAATCTTCTCTCCACCTTCCCGGCGGCGCAGCACGCCGAGCGGTGTTTGGAGGTAGGCGAGGCAATCGAGTGCCGGCTCGACGCGCTTCTGGACGACGAATCGGCCGAACGGTCTTCTTGAGCCGCGTATGGCGGACGAGCAATCTGTGAGTCCTCTGCTCTCGCCGTTTGCGCAGGGTGAACCCCAAGGCTGCAAGAGCGTCTTCGTAGGACGGATTGGCAATCCGTCCTACTCCTCGTGCGACGACGCGGTGGACAGAACGGGCGAATTCGGCACGGCGCGTGCCACGCCGCCCGAGAGCCGGGGACTTCAACTCGCCCCCAAGCCGCGGTACACTGTGGGCGAGAAGTCCGCGGATGGATTTCTCCGAAGTCTGACCCAACCAGCCCTTGGTTGCCCCGGCCCGGAAGCCGGCGGCGGCCAAGGCAGCCCCTAAGTGTGGAGACCCGTGATGAGATCGCGAACTGTTCAGTGGATCGGGCTCGCCGCGGCGGCCCTGGCATGGCCGACGGCCAATCTCGCAGCCGCCCAGCAAGGGGACGACGCGACCATAGCGGCCCGGCAGATACTCGCGGCGGGGGGAGTGCAAGGTGGGCTCGTCGTCCACGTCGACTGCGGCGACGGGCGCTTGACGGCCGCCCTGCACGCTCGCCCGAGCTTCCTCGTCCACGGACTGGCGCTCTCGGAAGCCGACGTGGACCGGGCCCGGACTCACGTCACGGCCCTCGGGCTCTACGGTCCCGTCTCGGTCGACCGGTGGGACGGCAAACGGCTGCCTTACCAGGACAACCTCGTCAGCCTGCTGGTCTCGGCGACGGAGCCGGGGCTCGACCGGTCCGAAGTCGAACGGGTGTTGGCGCCCGGCGGCGTGGCGTTGATTGCAGGGGCCGGGGATCAGGGATCGGGGGTCGGTGGTGAGAAGCTCGATATCGGCGGACGGCCCTGGTGGAAGATGGTCAAGCCTCGCCCGGCGGAGATCGACGAGTGGACGCACTACTTGCACGACGCCGGCGGCAACCCGGTGGCCCACGACGCGGCCGTCGGCCCGCCGCGCAAGCTCCAGTGGGTGGGCAGCCCGCGCTGGGCCCGGCATCACGATCACATGGCCAGCATGACCTCGCTGGTCTCGTCGGGCGGGCGGTTGTTCTACATCTTCGACGAGGGGCCGACCGCCTCGGTCCAGTTGCCCTCGAAGTGGTCGCTCGTCGCCCGCGACGCGTTCAACGGCACGATCCTCTGGAAGCGGGAGATCTCGTCGTGGAACACGCGTCAGTGGCCGCTGAAGAGCGGGCCGGCTCACTTGACCCGGCGCCTCGTATCCATCGGCGATCGCGTCTACGTCACGCTCTCGCTGGAAGCGCCCGTCACCGCGCTCGACGCGGCCACCGGCGAGACCGTTCTCACCTACGAGGGGAGCGACCGGACGCGGGAGCTACTCGTCTCCGACGGCACGCTCTTGGCCTTGGTCGGGTTGGAGCCGTCGCCGCTGCCCGAGTGGCGCCGCCGCGACAGCTACGTCTGGGACAACAGCCGGCGTGCCAACGCCGATTGGGCCTGGGACGGGACCGCGCGCCGCATCGCGGCTTACGACGTCGAGTCCGGCCGGCCGCTTTGGCAGAAGGAGGCCCCGGTGGCTCCCTGCTCGCTGGCGGCGGACGGCCGGCGCGTCATCTACTACGACGGCGAGAAGATCGTCTGCCTCGGTCACGCCGACGGCAAGACCCTGTGGGAAAGCGAGCCGATCAAGGCCAACCTTCCCGTGCACACGAGCACCGGCCCGCGCACGCTGATCTATAAGGACGTCGTCCTGTTCGCCGGCAACACCGGCGCGACGACCGCCCTGTCGGCCGACGACGGCCACACGCTCTGGAGCGGCAAGCAGTATCCTTCGGGGCATCAGTCGCTGAGGGACCTCCTGGTGGCCGGCGGCCTGGTCTGGTCGGGGTTCGTTGCCGGCGGCGGCGACAGCGGCCTCTTCACCGGGCGCGACCCACACACGGGCGAAGTGAAAAACGAGTTCCTGCCCGACGTCGAGAACTACTGGTTCCACCACCGCTGCTATCCGAGCAAGGCGACGGACCGGTACCTGATGACCTCGCGGACCGGCATCGAGTTCATCGATCCCGACACGAAGCACTGGGAGATCAACCACTGGGTCCGCGGCGGCTGCATCTACGGCATCCTGCCCTGCAACGGGATGGTCTATGCTCCCATGCACTCGTGCGGATGCTATCTGGAGTCGAAGCTGAACGGATTCAACGCGTTGGCCGCCGGCCCCGTCGCCCAGCCGACGCCACAGGAGCTGTCTGCGGAAGCGAGGCTCCGGCGCGGCCCGGCGTACGAGGAAAGCGGGGGGCAAGCAGCAGACACGGGGCAGCGGCCCGACGATTGGCCCACGTATCGCCACGACCCGGCCCGCAGCGGCTTCACGCAGACTTCCGTGCCCGCCGACTTGAACGAGACTTGGAAGACCGATCTGGGCGGGCGGCTCTCCGCGCCCGTGATCGCCGGCGGTCGCGTGTTCGTCGCCGCCATCGACACCCATACGCTCCATGCCCTCGACGCAGGCACGGGCAAGAGTCTCTGGTCCTATACCGTGGGGGCGCGAATCGACTCGCCTCCGACCGTCTACCGCGGACTGGTCCTGTTCGGCTCGGCCGACGGGTGCATTTACGCCCTGCGCGCCTCCGACGGGCAACTCGCCTGGCGCTTCCGCGCCGCTCCCATCGACCGCCGCATGGTCGCGTTCGAGCAGCTCGAGTCGACGTGGCCCGTGCACGGGAGCGTGCTCGTACACGACGGCGTGCTCTACGCGACGGCCGGCCGGTCCATCTTCCTCGACGGCGGGATTCGCCTGGTGCGCCTCGATCCGACGACCGGGCGCCTGCTCTCCGAGGTGGTGATGGACGAGCGCGACCCGGAGTCGGGCGAGAACATGCAGGTCCACGTCAAGAGCCTGAGCATGCCGGTCGCCCTCTCCGACGTCCTCTCGTGCGACGGCGAGTATCTCTACATGCGCTCGCAGAAGATCGACCTGGAGGGCAATCGCCTGGAGATCCCGGTCGAGAGCGTCGACCAGCAGCCGGCCGAGGGCTCGCACCTCTTCTGCCAGATCGGCTTCCTCGATGATTCGTGGTTCCATCGCTCCTTCTGGACGTTCGGCCGCCGGGTCAACGGCGGCTATGGAGGGTGGTATCAAGCGGCTCGGATGGTCCCGGCCGGGCGGATCCTGGTGTTCGACGACGAGCGGGTCTACGGCTACGGACGCAAGCCGCAGTACTACGTGAACGCTTCGGTGTTGGAACACCAACTCTTCGCCGCCGACAAGCATGTGACGCCTGAGGCGATCGATCACGTCGGCAAAGCCGACCGCCGCATGAACACGCGCCTCGACCGGAGGAACGCCAATAGCTCCGACTGGAAGCTCCGCCGCGCCTTCCCCACCGAAGACCTGACCGCCGCTCGATACGGCTGGACGCTCGATCAACCGGGGCTGCAAGCTCGGGCGATGGTCGCCACGGCCGATCAGCTTCTCGTTGCCGGGCACCCCGACTTCATCGACGAACGACGCGCGTACCGCCTGCCCGACGATCCCGAAGTGCAGCAGCAATTGCAGCGTCAAGCCGACGCGCTGGAGGGCCGCTACGGCGGCCGGCTCTGGGCCGTCTCCAAATCGGATGGTCAACCGGCGGCACGCTACCACCTGGCCAGCCCGCCCGTGTTCGACGGCATGGCCGCGGCCGGCGGGCGACTGTTCCTGGCGACCCTGGACGGCGCCGTCCTCTGCCTCGGCGACGAGGGGCGAGACTTAGAGCGCGAGGGGAGCGACGAGCCGGTGCAAGTCATCTCCGACGAGCCGGAGGAGCCCGACTACGTCAAACCGCCGGAGGTGGACAAGAGCAGTGATTTCGACAAGGTTTCCCAATGCCGCGTGGTGCAGTCCAAGCTCGGATACCGCATTCAGCCTTCGGATACCAAGCAAATCTGCCTCGCCGTGAATGAGCTGGAAAGCCCCGCGTCGGGCCAAGTCACCCTGGCTGCAAAGGTCATGGTTCCCAAGGAGCAGGGCTTTCTTACCAACGCCTTCCTGGTCTTCGGCGACGAGGCCTCCGAAGAGAAGCTCGTCAAGTGCGGCATCCGCTACAAGCAGCAGAAGGCGTTGATCGTTCAGGGAAGCCTGGGCGAGAAACCGCGGTCGCAAGCGGCCGACGTCGACGCGCCGTATGGAGAAGTGATGGACTTCGCCGTCGAGGTCGATCTGCCGAACCAGCGCGTCACGCTTACGGCCGGCGCGACGACCGTGGAAGCCGAACTGGCCACACCCCTGGAGGGAATCCGCTACGTCGGCGTCTGCACCGACAACTCGATCGCCGAGTTCTGCCCCGTGAAGATCACCGCGCAGTAAATGGCCCGTGAAGTAGCAGGCACACGCCGTGTGCCGTCCGCGCCGCGTGCCGTGCGCGACCGTGCGGCTCGAGTGGCAGTGCGTTCCTCTGGACGTGGGAGCAACAATCATGCGACCGGCCGTCCTGTTCGCCGTCTGCGTGCTGACGTTCGCGAGCGTGCCGGCCCTGGCGGCGGAAGCGGGCGATGAAACCGGCGCGGAGACCTCCGGGCAAGCGGTCGGCGTGAGCGACGAGGAGCTGTTCGCGTCGCTCGATCTTGGCCGGCCGGGGTTGGAAGCCGTGCGAGAAGCGGTCGATCGGGGCGATTACCCGGGCGCCGCCGCGGCCTGGGCCGAGTACTTCCGCCATCGCGAGAGACCCACGCCCCATTTCTCCCGGGAAGCGTGGCCCGAGTTCATCCGCCACGAGCTGCCGCAGTTGGCGGGGCCGATTCTGAGCCAGGCGGACAAGGTCGCCGCCGGCGACCTTTCCCACCCCCCCTTGACCCTCCCGGTCCGTCAAGGCCGGATCGATTGGCTCCACAACCCGACCAAGGATACGAACTACATCTCGCTCGTGGGCAGCATGTGGTTCATGAACCCGCTGGGGCGCGCGTACCTGCTCACCGGAGACGAGAAGTACGCGAGAGCCTTCGCCTGGGTGTTCGAGTCCTGGTACGACCACCTGCCCGAGATCCTCGCGTTCCAGGGAAACCTCGGCTTCAACCCGGTTTTTCACGCCTACTACCCGGGCATCCGGTCGCGGATTCTCGTCGACGACTACTACTGCCTGGCACGCAGCCCGGCGCTTACGCCCGAGGTGCACCTGAAAATCATGAAGCACCTGCTGGACAACGTGCGGTGGCTGGAGAAGCAGAACCAGCCCTACCGCGTCGGCAATCAGCAGGTGGCGGCCGTGCTCGGCTTGGGGATCGTGGGCATGGTGTTCCCGGAGTTTCAGGACGCCGAGCGGTGGGTCGCGCTGGCCGAGACTCGGATGAAGGAGCACCTCCAGCGCGACTTCAACGCGGACGGGGGACACGGCGAGATCTGCACCCAATACCACAACACCGTGCTCCGCGACGTCGGCTACGTGGTGTTGACCGCCGAGCAGAACGGGCGGCCGAGTCTCGTGACCTCCGAAGCGGGGCCCTTCTTGGAGCGGGCGTACGGGTGGCTGGCGGCCATCGTGATGCCCGGCGGCGAGACGCCCGCCCTGCACTCGGCGGCCTTCGCCACCGACTGGGCGGTGCATCTGCGGATCGGTGCCCACTACTTCCGGCGGCCCGACTTCGCCTGGCTTGCCCAGCGGTTCTGGAGCCAAGGGGCCGTGCCAAACGCCAAGTCGCCCTTCTCCTTCGCGAACTACATGATCAACGAGACGTTGTCGCCCGGCGAACTGGCCCGACTCGGTCCCCAAGCCCCCGATTTCCTGAGCACGCATCTCGACACCTCCGGATTCGCCGTGATGCGGACCGGATGGGAGCCGGACGATCGCTTCCTGATCTTCCAGTACGGCTGGGGCACCACCGGCCACGCCTATCCGGGCGCGCTGCACTTCTGTCTGGCGATGAACGACGAGCTGGTGGCCACGGGGCCCGGCTCGCCGCTGAGCTACCGGCACCCGGCCTACCCATATTGCCACTCGACGCCCAGCCACAACCTGGTCAGCATCGACATGCAGAGCCACGCGTCGCAGGGTGGCAAGGCCGTCGGGGGCAAGCTGCACACCTACGCCGACCTGCCCGGCGTCTGGTACGTGCGGGGGGATCACGAGGGATACAAGAAAGCGTTCGGCGCCGCGCACGCCCGAAGCATCCTCGTCGTCAAGGACGGGCCGATCCTCGTGCGCGACCTGATTCACGGCGGAGCGGGCCACGAGGCGCAGTGGAGCTTCCACACGCCGCTGGAGTTGGCCGTAGAGGAAGACCGCAGCGCCGTGTTGCGGGGCCGCCGCGTCTATCGGCTCGTTCCGGCCTTCCCCCACGAGATCCGCTCCGTGATTACCGACAAGCGCTGGGAGACGGTCCTCCCCCGAGACTGCCAGCCGGACGACTGCGGCAAGGTGATTCCCGTGCTGCGATACCAGAAGCCGATCACGGACCGCGGCGTGCAGTTCTGCGTGGCAATCTCCGAGGGGCCCTGCCGCGTGGAACCGCTCAGCCGGAGCGCTTTTCGACTCCACGCGGGCGATTCGAGCTACCTGGTCCTCTACCGGGACGAAGCGGTGCACGCCAGTGCGGGCGGTGCAGCCACGGACGCCGAGTGCGCGTGCATCCGGTTCCAAGGATCGCCCCCGGCCCCGAACCGCGCATGGGTCGTCCAGGGCCGAGAATTGAAGATCGACGGCAGCCTCTGGCTCCAGGCCGACTCGCCTCGCACCGTGGAGCTGCCGGCACCGTGAACCTGAAGGGAGCGACGGCTGTCCACGACGGGCGCCTGGCTTGATGTTTCGGAGGAGTGCCCAAAATGCTCAGAAGCCTCACGATTCCGTTTGTCGCGATCTCGTTGGCGGCTGCGGGGCAGCAAGCGGCCGCGCAGGTGACCCTCGCACGCGTCGACGCGCTCGATCGCGTGTACCCCGACCGGGCACCGCCCGATTTCACCGACATCGGGCCGGTGAGCGTCGCCCGGGAGGGGAGCATCGCGTTTCAGTTCGCGGCCGTAAGCCAGCAGGACGTATCGTGCCGGATGAACGTGGGCGTGATCGCCCGCGACGACGGCGTGCCGCTCGCCGGCCGGGTCGCCACCTATCGGCTCTTGCCGGTTCACGTGGAAGGCAACACGCAAGGCAGCCTGAAGAACCGGCCCGGCGGCGAGGTCCCCGAAGGCTGGATGAAATCCCTGATTCGCCCGGCGCCGTTCGACGTGATGGAGGTGCTCGTCGAAGCGGACCGCGTCGAGCTGGCGGCCGGGCGCTCGCAGGCGATGCTCGTCGACGTGGAAGTCGCCCCGGAGGCCTCGCCCGGGCGCTACACCGGCCGATTCGAGCTTCGGCTCGCACAAGAGACGGTCTCGGTGCCGTTTTCGCTCTTGGTGCACCAGACGATTCTCCCTCCCACGCACAAGCTGCACAGCGTCCACTGGTTCTGGCCGATGCCCGAGAACCTGACCGACGGCGATCCGCCCCCGTGGTGGAGCGATCGCCATTGGGAACTGATCGAGAGCTCCGCCCGGCAGCTACGCCGTTTCGGCGACGATACCGTGCTGACGCCGTTGGTGGACGGGCGCGAGCCCTTGATCCGCGTCTCGCGCGATGAACGGGAGGACTACGCGTTCGACTACGCGCGATTCGATCGTTGGGTGGAGACCTTTCTCCGCCTCGGCTTCAACACCTTCGCCGGGCGGCACGTCGTGAGCATGGGGCGCGAGGTATGGGTGCTGGATCGATCGAGCGGCGCGATCGAGCCCCTCCTGGAGAAGCCGAACGATCGCGAAGCGTGGCTGCGGTTCCTGCCCGTCTTCTATGACAGCCTCTTCCGGCACTTGGAAGAGCGAAAATGGACCGATCGCTACCTCCAGCACCAATACGACGAGCCGAAAGACCCGGAGCTCTACAAGCGGCTTGTGGGCTTGGCGCGACGGCACATGCCGGGCGTACGGACGATCGACGCCATCAACAGCCGTCCGGAGGCGTTCTCCCCACTGGTCGACGCCCACGTGTTCAACCTGATCACCCTGCTGCGCAACGCGGAGCTGGCCGACCGGCGGAGAGCGGAGGATCGGGCCGTCTGGCTGTACCACTGCACCAGCCCGTATCCGCCCTATCCCAACCGCCACCTCGACCGGCCGTTGGCGGAGTGTCGGCTTTGGCCGTGGATCTGCTATCGGTGGCGTGCGGAGGGGTTTTTGTATTGGGCCGCGAACCTGTACCGGGGGGCGGATGAATACAAGACGTCGATCGGCCCGTTCCCCAACGGCTCGCAGGACCCCGGCCATCCGCCCGGCGACGCCTGGTTCTACTATCGCGGTCCCGACGGGCTGCGACCGTCGATGCGGATCGTCGCTTTTCGCAGCGGGCTCGTGGACCACACGCTCTTGACGATGCTGGCCGAGAAGGACGGGAAGCTCGCCGAGGAGATCGCCCGCGAGGTCGTCCCCTCGGCGACCGAGTACCGCACCGATCCGGCCGTCTACCATAACGCCCGCCGCCGGATTCTCGCTGCGTTGGACGGCGAGCCGGCCCCGTGAGCCATGGAGTCCCGTCGCGACGTCGCCGCGTGAACGATGGCTCGAACGGTACCGCCCCGGTCGACGGCGGACCGAGCGCGCTGCGGCCCGAATGTTGACACCGCGGAATCGCCGTCCTAACCTGGGACGCGCAGCGGTTGGCGTGTGGGTTGGAAACGGCAGTCATCGCGCCCACGTCCGGCCGGACCGGCCCGCTGCCGAGCGTGTTTCGCACCTTTCGTCACCCGTTGCCACTCGAACGGCGTCCGAGCCAAGGAGGAATGACCGTGAAGACTGTCGCGCTTTGGGGACTGGTTCTGGCCGTGGTTGCCGGCTTGGGTTTGTCCGCATTCGCCGAGCCGCCCGAGGATATTCGGGAGCTCAAGCTGCGGGATTGGCAGCCCCGCTCGATGCTGAAGACGAAAGAGACGGCCGTCGACAAGCCGGCGTTCCCGGTGTTCGACGTTCACAACCACCTGGGCGGGGGCAAGGAGCGTCTCACCCCCGAGCGCGTCAGAGGCTGTCTTGCCGAGATGGACGCCGCGGGCGTGCGCACGGTCGTCAACCTCGACGGCGGATGGGGACAAAGGCTCCAGGAAACGCTCGCCGCGCTCGACGAGGCCTACCCCGAGCGGTTCCTCACGTTCGCGCTATTGGACTTCAACGGAATCGACGACGAGGACTGGGGGCAGCGCGAGGCCGCCCGGCTCGAAGAAAGCTTCCGGGCCGGCGCCAAGGGGCTGAAGCTGCACAAGACGCTCGGCCTGCACTACCGCTACCAGGGCGGCAAGCTGATGACGGTCGACGACCCCAAGCTCGACCCCGTCTGGGAGATGTGCGCCAAGCACGACCGGCCCGTGGTGATCCACGTCGCCGATCCGGCCGCCTTCTTCACGCCGCTGGACCGTTTCAACGAGCGCTGGCACGAGCTGAACGCCCATCCAAGCTGGCTGTTCTACGGCGACCGGTTCCCGGCGCACGACGAGATCCTCGAGCAGCGGAATCGGGCGATCGCCAAGCACCCGAAGACCACGTTCATCTGCGCCCATTTCGCCAACAATCCCGAGGACCTCGCGACCGTGGGCCAGTGGCTCGACCAATATCCGAACATGGTCGTCGACGTCGACGCCCGGATCTCCGAGCTGGGCCGGCAGCCGTACGCGGCCCGGAAGTTTTTCCAGAAGTACCAGGACCGGATCATGTTCGGCACCGACACGACGCCGAGCCGCGACGCCTACCGGATGTACTACCGCTTTCTGGAGACCGACGACGAGTATTTCGACTGCGCCCAGGGGCACCACCGGCAGGGCTTCTGGATGATCTACGGGATCGCTCTCCCCAAAGAGATCCTGGCGAAGGTCTACTACCAGAACGCCCGGCGGCTGTTCTTCGGCGAGGGGGCCGACGAGCTGGAGCCGCCCGCCAAGGTGCTGCGCGTCCGACGCACCGAGGATTTCGCGGTGAGCGGCCAGGGCGACGCGGCGGCCTGGAAGGAGGTCCCCTGGGAGCCGCTCAACTTGCGCAAGACCGGCGGCCACCCATACCAAACGCGCGTCAAAGTGCTCTACTCCGAGACCGGGCTGTACGTGCTCATGGAGGGGGAGGACCGAAAGGTCACGGCCACGATGAGCGAGGATTTCCTCGATCTTTGGAACGAAGACGTGTTCGAGTTCTTCCTCTGGACGGACGAAGAGCACCCGGTCTATTTCGAATACGAGATCTCGCCGCTGGGCTTCGAGCTTCCGATCCTCATCCCCAACCTGGGCGGCCGGTTTCTCGGCTGGCGGCCCTGGCACTACGAAGGGAAGCGAAAGACCCAGAAGGCCACCGCGACCGTAGGTGGCCCCAAGCAATCCGGCGCGAGCGTCACCGGCTGGACCGCCGAGGTCTTCGTTCCCTACGACCTGCTCGAGCCCCTCGGCAACGTCCCCCCGAAGCCGGGCACGCGCTGGAGGGCCAACTTCTACCGCGTCGACTACGACGACGGCCGGACCACGAGCTGGGACTGGACGCGCGTCGGCCCCAGCTTCCACGAGTTCCAGAAGTTCGGCACGCTGGTGTTCGAGTAGCGGCCTGCGTGGCACGCCGCCACAGCCGAAGTGACTTCCGCATTTGCGTTGTAGTAGGCACACGCCGTGTGCCGTAACCGGACGACTGCACGCGCCGTGTGTCGTAACCGGCGGACGGCACACGGCGTGTGCCTGCTACGGAAGTCGGGAAGTTGTTTTCCGGCCGCCCCTTACCTCGGCGAGAACCGCAAGGTCCACGTGCCTTGGGCTTGGGGGGCGTCTGCCCGCAGGAGGATTCGATACAACCGCGGCCCCCACATCTCCATGAGTGTGGCGTCGTCCAGCTCGACGGTCTCCACCTCGACGGCGAGCTGGGCCGGCCCGTACTCGACGCCCACGCCGCTGCCCGTCTCGGCATCGCGAAGCTGGAGTCGGCCCGGTGTCGGCTCGGACACCTCGCAGGGCGTCATCAGGCTGAGGACGATCGAGTCGGTCGGCTCCTTCAGGCGGAACGTGTCCGAGATCGCCACGCCGTCGCCGCGAGCCAAACGAACCGTGCGGACCCAGGAGACGACGCCCGCCTCGAGAGGATAGCCGGGGGCAATGTCCATCTCCAGTTGGGCGGACGCCTCGTCCACCGTGTACTGAACGTCCTTGGCCGCGTATTGTGCGCCGGCCTTCTGCGTGCAGCCGTTGATCGTGGGCAGGTTGTGGTAGCCCGATTGCATGGCCCAGATCTGGTAGCGGTCGCGGCTGAACGTCTGCCGGGTGTAGGTCGGCCGCCCCACGTCGATGACGATCGGCCGGCCGTCGGCGTAGAGCACGAAGTTGCCCACGTCGTTATGGTTGTGGCTCTGCCCGTTGTGCGCGCCCCACGCGGCGACGTAAAGGCCGTCGGTCGAGCCGGCCTGGTCGCGGGCGGCCATCAACTGGAGGTCCGCGTCGGCCAGCCACACGTCGCGCACCAGCGGCGGCGACGACTTGCCGGCGGCCAGCAGCTTTTCCAGATTGAAGAGCATGGGCAGAGTGCGACCCAGCGAGGCGAGCCGGGGAGTGTCGCAGAGCGCCTCTCGGTCGAGCTCCGAGGCGCCCAGTGCCTGGAGATCGGGATCGCCGATCCGCGCTCCGTAGCGGAAGACGAGATCGCGGGGGAAGTCGATGCGGGCGTCGCAGTCGCCCACGTTGACGAAGTAGTCGGCGGCGATGTGCGTGCGGAGGATGAAGCGGCCGATCTCTTTGACCGCAGGGTCGGCGTATAGATTGACGCGCCCGCCGGTAGCGCTGAACAGCCATTCCAGGTTGTCGAAGAGGCTCGCGCCCGCCCGGCCCCAGTAGCTGGGGCCTTCGTCGCAGCTTCCGTCGGCCGGGTAGGGGACGAGGAAGTTGTCCACCGAACGTAAGACCTTGTGCACCGCCTCCAGGCGGCGGCTCTCGTCCTTCTCCAGCAGCAACGCGGCCGCGAGCACGTTGGAGTTGACCCACGGGTTCCAGTTGTTCGGGCGCCCCCGGGACGAGAAACCCATCCAACCGAAATCCTCGCGATCGAGATAGGGGGCCAAGATGCGCTGGTCGACCTCGCGCACCACGCGTGGGCAGATTTGCGGAGAAACGGTGTCCAGCTTGTCTTCGAGCAAGTAGACCGTCCAGGCCAAGGCGCTCGCGGTCTCCGCGGAGAACAGGGCGACGATCGGCTCGGTCGTGTCCGGCAGGTCGGCGCCGGCGCGTTGCGCGCCGATGTGCGCCGGCCACGTCCAGGAGGACTCCTCACAGATGGCCCAGACGACGTCGGCCAGCGGATCGAGAAAACGTCCCTTCCCCTCGATGCATTCGGCCAACGCCAGGGCGTGGAGCATCTGGCGACGTACGAGCCACACGTCCTGATAGCGGCTGCGATTGCCGACGCGGCGGAACTCGAGGTACAGCGTGGCGGGAAGGCTGGGAACGTCTTGCCGCGAGTACGCTTCGCCCTGGGCGACGATCGCGTCGCGCGCTTCCTGGGGGATTGCCTCCCACGCCGCGCGCTCCGCCGCTTTCGGGAAAGGGTGCCACGACTCACGCGGCAACAGGATCCGCGCGAGGTCCTCCTTGGGATACGTTCGACTCAGCGAGGTGTTTTCCGCGGCCAGCTCACCAGGCAACGCGGCAAAACAGAGCGCGGCGAAGAGACAGAAGCCACGTGGTACGGGTAGGGACGTCATGACGCTTTCTCCATGGTGGTGATGGGCTTTGCGGGAATATCGATTCGGTCGCCGTGCGTCGCCTCATCCGAATATCTCGCCCGTCAGAGTCCCTGCCACAATGCCGATACGTCGCAGCACGATCAGGGATACACTTTGACGAGCGACACCACGACGCGGAACTCCTTCGGGCGCGTGCTCGGCAGGGAGAAGACGACCGGGTTTCGCCCCGGGCTCAGGCGCGGAGCCGCTCCCTCGGGCTTCACCGGCTCGATCTCGCCCGATCTGCGATAGAGCCGGCAATCGTCCATGCCCTTCAGCACGAGCTTGTCGCCCGTGCCCAGCGCGACGGGAAAGCGGATCGGCTTGCCGGCCACCGTGAGCACGGGGTCGCGCAGGGGCTCGGGCGGAGGGAGCACGCGGATCTCGTCCACGTGGCAGGTCACCGTCTTGCCCGCCGGGATGCCGTTGTAGTAGACGTTCATCGCGTCGATCCTGCTCGGGTCCTTCAGGCTCGGACCACCCAGATCGAACCGGCAGTAGCGCCAGCCGGTGAAGTCCACCCGCGTGTACATGTCCTGCCAGCCGCCCGCCGCGTCGTGAAGCTGGAGCTTGAACGACTGCCCGCCCGCGTCGCCGTGGAGCCAGAAGCCGATGGCCGCGAAGCCGGAGAGGTCCACCGGCTCCTTGAACCGTTTACCCTTGACCGACCAGCCGCCGCCGTCCTCCCGGGTGCTCGTCGCGGTGTACCGGGCGCTTGCGCCACCGAGCTTCACGATCTCCGACGAGCGCGTGAGCTGCTGCGTGACGCCGGGGCTGCAACCGGCGGCCTGGGGCTCGGAGTCGTAGGCGTACGTCGGTGCCTTGCTCTCGGGCTTTTCGGCGGCGGAGTCCGGCGCGTCGAACGTTTCCAGCGCGACCGCCGAGGGCGCGTCGTAGCCGGCCATCTCGCTCCCCACTTGCTCGACCGCCAGCTCGAACTCCAGGTCGGCGTGCTCCGCCTCGGGCCGGCACAACACGTCCCACTGGTTCTCGCGGCCGTCGAGCGCCAGAATCGTACGCGGCGGCTCATATTCACGGCGCAGGAGCGACCAGTCGATCTGGTCCTTGGGCATGCGCCCCTTCAGCGGCGGGCCACACGCGATGACCGTAATCTCCGCGCGCGAGCGGAAGCCCTCGGTCCCCTCGCAGGTGAACGCCAGCCGGTTGTCGCCCGGCGAAAGCGTCGGCGGGTCGCCCTGCGGCGTGACCCGCGCGACGAGGTTCCCCCGCTCGTCGTACAGGCGGCAGTCGTCCGCCGATTTGAGCTCGATGTACATGCCGCTTTCCAGGTCGACGGGAAAGACCAGCCGCTTGCCGTCCAGCTCGATCGTCGGGTGGTGCAGGACGACTTTGCGCGTGCGCAGGGCCTTGATCGGGCTGAGGTAGCAGGTGGCTTCGTCTCCCGGCGGGAGGTTGTTCAGATAGAGCGTCAGCTTGTTGACCACGTGGCGCACCAGCGGCGAACGGTGGAGCACGCAATGGGCGCCGTAGGGCCACTGGTAGTCGTGATACGCGGCTGCGTCGCGCTCGCGCAACAGCAGCTCGAAATAACGCCAGCCGCGAAAATCGACCTTCACGTAGTGGTCGTCGGTCGTGCGGAAGTACTCGGGCAGGTTCGTAAGCTGGAGGTTGAGCAACTGGCCCTTGCCGTCGCCGTGCACCCAGACGCCGATCGCGTCGTGCGGCGTCATGTCGGCGACCGGCTCGAACTCTCGGACCGCCCTGGCCCACGCGCCCACGGGGGTGTCGCCCTGGTTGGTCGCCGTGAAGCAGCCGCTCGCCCCCCCCACTTTCACCGGCTCCGCAGCGGGCTGTAGCGTGGAACTCACGCGCGAAGCCGCGCCGGCAGGCGCGAACTCGTCGCCTTGCGAGAAGTCCGCCAGGACCAGGCTCTTCTCGTCGTCGTACGGGAAGGCCGAGTAGAGCGCATGGATTCGCAGCTTCACCGGCTGGGCCGCGTAGCGATTCGTGACGGTCCACGTGCCCGAGCCGTCGTCCGGGCCGGTCACCTTGTGTTCGAGGTAGTCGGTCGGGATGAGCTGCCACGCGCCGTCGTCGGCCTGGGCCAGGCGGAACTCCTGCCGCGCTTCGCGGAGCTTCTCCTTGACCGCTTCGGTGAAGTAGTTGGCCAGGCGAAGGCCCTCGTAGCGACCGATCGTGGTGAGCATTTCGTCCTGGCGCGCGTTGGCCGGCTTGCCCGTGGCGGAAACGCTCTGGAACGAGAGCGGCACGTCGTGGCCCAGGGCCTTGGCCGAGAGGTACTCCATCTCGTCGGGCATCTCCATGTCCCAGTCGCGGCTCGGCCCGAGGATCACCCACCAGCCGAGCTGGGCCTCGAGCAGACACGCCCGGCGATAGTCCTCCACCGCGCGAAGGTGGTCGTCGGCGAACCGCTTCAGCCCCCACTTGGGGTGATCCCACGCCCCGACGAGGGAATGGAACACCCACGAGTGATGCCCCCAGGCGCTCGCCTCGACCAGCGCGGGGCGCTTGAGCCGGGTGAAGATCGCGTGTCTCATCCGGGCGACGCCGTACCATCCGCGCATCGCCTCGGCGCCGTCCATGTAGATCTGGTCCATGCCGCAGGTGTTGTAGACGCCGGCGATTCTCTCGGCCACCTCGTCGACCAGCGTCGACTTCTCGTCCGGCACGAAGCAGCCGTAGCGCACGTACATGTGGCAAACGGGCGTCCCCTTCTTGTGCGGAGCCGCCTTGGTGCCGAACGCCCCCCGCCGGCACTTGAAGAAGCCGCAGGGCGAATCGTTCGAGAGGACCGAGTACTGGATCAGCTCGTCGTCGATGCGAAGGCAGTTGCCCCGGCTGCCGTAGGCCCAGACGGTCGGATGGTCGCCGGCCGGCTCGACCGTGGGCACGTCGGCGTCCGCCTCGCCCAGGTCGGCGGAGAGCGTGTACGTCCCGTCGGTGGCCAGCCGCGGATCGGGAACCGGTTGCACCCAGGGATCGTGCGGGCTGATGCAGCCGGTGAGCGTGTGGATGCCCACCCTGAGGCCCGCGGCGTGGAGCTTGTCGACGACCGCCTTGAGCCCTGCGAGGCCGCCGGAATAAAGGTCCTCGCGCGGCTCATAGTGGCCCAGGCTCTTCTCCCAGCCGGATAGGTGGATGATACGGATGCCGCCCCGCTGGGCCAGGTCGATCCACGGGTCGACGTCCTTCTCCGACACCCGGGCGAACACGTACGAGCCGCGGTTCTCCTCGGCGTCGAGCGAGAAGGGGCCGCCGAGCGGGGAGTAGGGAAGGCCCTCGCCGCGGACCACCTCCTGCAACGCGGGCCTCACCTGCGGCGTGGGGCAGGCCACCAGCGCCGCCCGGCCCCGCTCGAAGCCGTGCTCCGCAAAAGCCGTGGCGGTCAGGACCGGCGGATTGCGCCCGACCGAGACGAGGGTTTCGAGGCTGAGCGTTCGCAGGCAGACCCCGAACTGGTCGTCCGCGGCCAACCCCGACATCGGGCTGACGTGCTCGCACGGCTTGAGGTGGAGGCGGACGAACGTCACCTCGTCGACGTCCGCCCCGGCGACCGACTCGACGCGGAACACGAAGTACCGCGGCTTGGCCTCGACGCCGACGACGACCGTGGTGCCGGCCTTGTCGAACCGGAAGACCAGCTTGCCCTGCTCCAGCGAGCACACGGCCCGCTGGTGCGTCTTGTCGCCCTGCTTGATGGTGACCAGGGGCGACGTTCGCAGGACGTGATCTTCGCCGGTGCGCTTGTCGATCAGGGCCGCGCATCGCCCCTGCGCGCTGACGGCCAGTTTTGCGTGCTCGTTTTCGAACGTGGCCACGGCCGCGGCGAGCTGCGACTGGCGGGGGATCTTCTCGTAAGCCGCCTCGCCCTCCGGCGCGGGGGTCCTTCCGGCGGCATTCTTCTCGTAATCGGCCGCGATCTCTTCCGCCGAAAGCGCCCGGTTGAAGACCTTGACGTCGTCGATCAGCCCCTGGTGGCTGACGGCTCCGCTCCACTTGCCGATGATGAGGTCGCCCTGGTGGCCGACAGGGTAGTCCCAGTTGGCCGAGCCCACTTGCCGGCCGTTGACGTAGGTCTTGATCGCCGGGCGCCGGAACGTGGCCGCCAGGTGGTACCACCGGCCGAGCGAAAACGGCGTCAGAAGGGGGGCGCTCACCTCGCGCCACTCCTTCTTGCCGTCGGTCGCCGCGAATCCCGGCCGGCCCATGCGGAACGAGCACTGGTTGTCGCTGACGAACACGAGGAACCCGCCGGGGCTCCACGTGCCGCCGGTGAGGATGTTGGGGTACCTTCCGGCGCCTTCCCAGTAGACCCACGCCTCGACGGTCATCTCGTCGGAGCCGTCGAGCCCGTCGATCTCCGGCATAGAGACGTATGACCCCTGGCCGTCGAACCGCAGGGCGGTGCCGAACTTGCCGCGGACCCATTCGGCGTCCCACGTCTCCCCGTCGTTCTCGTGGCCGGAGCCGTCGACCACCACGTCGCCCTGCCCCTCGTCGAACTTCCAGTGGCCCAAAAGGCCCTCCTGCCCGGACACGACCTGAGGTACGAAAACCAGGCTGCCAACGCAAAGAAACCACGCGAGCGGTGTTCGCCACATCGGTTCGCTCCTTGAGGTTTGCGGATATCGGGCGGAAAAAAGGATCGCCGGCCGACCAGCGCGACGCCCGCTCGCTCATCGGGCCGCGGATTGCCCCGCCGCTCGCAGGGGGCTCATGTCCTGGGGCTCCGTGCCGGCCCACGGGTCGACCTCGGGCATGTGCACCATCGCGAACGACGTCTGGATCGGATAGTTGCACACGCACTTCACCGAGAAGCACGGGGCGTTCAAGAGCCCGTCGGCGGCCACCAGGCTGTTGCTGCACCCGGACCGCACGTTGCGCAGGTAGTGTTTCTCGCGGGTGTCCAGGTCCACGTAGGAGGCACATCGGTCGCGGACGAACAGCAGGTGCTCGCTGGCCACGGCGTAGTTGCAGCCGCCGCGGAAGAACAGGGATTCGCCGCTCAGGATCTCCCCCGTCTTCAGGGCATAGGTGTGCCCCGCCTGGTTGATGAACCGGTCGCCCATCACGATGAGCGGCTGTCCGCCGCCGATCTTCTTGTGCCATCGTTCGTCGCCCGTCGCCGCGTCGAACGCGTGGATCTCGTTGTGCCGGCCGGTCAAGAGCAATCCGGCCTGGTCGGCGCAGGCCAGCCAGTCGTCGTTGCCGCGAAGGCCGAGCCAGTTGTCCGCGTCGTACTCCCGGAACGGGTTGGTGGTGGTGGCGTGCCATTTCTCCCGGCCCGTTCGAGCATCGAGCGCGAAGATCGTGGCAAGCTCGGTCGGCGACTCGCCCCCGCGCCGTTTGTCGGCGGCCGATTTGGCGGGCGAGACGGAGTCGACCGCGAAGACGGTGCCCCGCCCGACGGCCAGCGCGTTGTTGTTGAAACGCTCTTTCGCCTCGCGCGTCCAGAGCGGTTCGCCCGTGGCGCGGTCCAGGGCGACGAGCACCTGGCTGTCCCACAGCCCCTTCTCGATGGCGCGGACCTTGTCGTGCGCCGCGGCGATCACGATCACGTCGGCGCCGACGCGGACGTCGGAGACCTGCGGGGCGCCGCCTTGCGGAACCTGATAGCCGAACGTCTTCTCCACCCGGCCGGTGGCCGCGTCGAGGACCAGGCACTTGTCGCCGCCCGCCACGTAGATGCCGTCCTCCATCGACGCGTACCGGGTGAAAGGCTCGACCTTCGTCGTCCAGAGCAGCCTTCCCGTGTAGACGTCGATCGACTGGAGCGTCCCGCTGAAGATCTGATAGGCGAACAGGCGGCCGCCCACGACCTGCGGCTTCACGCCCACGCCGTAGTCCTTGTTCTTGTAGAAGCCGTAGTCCGCGCCGTCGCCGTACCACAGCACGCCCAGCGGCGCTTGGACCAATTGGTCCTGGGAGAAATACGAGCGAGCCGAATCCGCCGTCTCGTGGGTCCAGGCGGCGGAGCCGGGAAGTGCCCCTTCGCGACGCACGAGCAGGAAGCCGCCCGCCTCGTCGAGCTTCGCGCCCGGCAACTCGGCCGACTCGACGGCCTTGGCCAACCGGCCCCGCGCCTCGGCCGCCAGCTCCAGGCACGCCACGCCGCCGTACGGCCGCAAGATGCGGAACACACTCGCCGCGTGCGCCTCCGCCCGAAAACCGGCGCCCGAGACATTCTCCGAGACGACCAGGTTTGCCAGATAGGGGGGAAGAAGGAACTCGAACGGCTCCCCGGCAAGGACTTCGACGCGCGCCCCGTACAACCGGGCCGCGATCAGGCGGTCGCGCAGCGAGTTGACCTTGGCCGGATCGGCGTCGACCGCGATCACCCGCAGCCCGGATTGCCGAAGCAGCTCCTCCACCAGGCGCCCGCCGTCCAGCCCCAGCACGACGCAGCAGCCTTCGGCCGCGCCGGTTCGCTCGATGATCTCCGCGGCGGATCGGGCCCGAGCGTCACCCGGCTCCGGCAACGGCACGTTCTCCAGCGGATGGGTGGCTGCCTCTCGCTTCTCGGGGCCGAAGCAGTGGATCGCCCCTTCCTGGGTGACCACCAGCAGCTTGCCGGCGGCGGCGAGCATGCTCGAGGGCGTGCCGTCGATCGGGTGCTGCCACGCGACGCTTGGCTCGCTGCCGCCCGACGGGAGGTCGAGTGCGACGAGCGTCTTGCCGGCGTGCCCGTAGAGGCGATCGCCCGACTTGATCAGCACGTCGCTCGGCGGATTGCCCGCGGCTTGCGGGGTCGCGGCCTTCCACGCCAGCGGCAAGCTCCACCGCCGGGGCGTCAGCTTGTACGCCCCGCGGTCCACCTCGTACTCGCTCACCTGGGGATGAGCGAGGTCGTAGGCATAGAACGTCCCCTTGCCGATGCCATACACGGCCTCGGTCGTGAGGACCGACCGGGCATCGCACGCGGGGATCGCCTTGTAGGCAAGGTAAGGCCCTTCGAAGAGGTGGAGCTTGCTCCCGTCGAAGGCGTTCGGCGCGTTCTCGCCGGCCTCGACCCAGCGGCAGCCGACCTCGCGCCCGTCTTCGACGCGCATCACGCCGCTCGTGCCGACGAAGGCGTGCTTGCCCATCGTGGTCACGCGGCAATCGCCGTTGCGGTAGCCCTGGACGTAGTAGAGGAGCTTTCCGGTCTTGCGGTCGAACCGGGCGGGGAACGAGCGGCCGTTCGGCACCAGCAGCTTGTCCCCGCTGACCAGCAGGTACCCTTGCGGCGACAGGCCGGCTTCGTGCAGCGCGTTGTGGTCGATGCGGACCTGCGACAGGTAGTTGCCGTCGCCGTTCGTCCACAGGGTCTCTCCCGTCTGGGCGTCCACGGCGACGACGAACACGCCGAGCGTGGGCCAGATGCCGGCGGCGAAATAGACGACGCCGTCGGCCAGCACGGGCCCGCCGCGAACCGGCCAGTAGGAGACCAGGCGGTTGTTGCCCAGGTGCCGGTAGTCGGGTCGATCGGCCGGCGCCCCGCGGACCTTCCAGAGCAGCTTCCCACTCTCCGCGGCAAGGCAATACAGAAAGCCGTCGTCGGAACCGACGTAGAGCTTATCCTGCCACGCCACCGGCGCAAAGCGAACGGGTCCTTCGGTGAAGAACTTCCACGTCTGGTCGCCCGTTTCCAGGTCGAACGCGCGGACGCTGCCGTCGACGACCGATCCGAGGAACAGCATCCTGCCCATCGCGATCGGCTCGTAGGAAGCATCGAAGTGCAGCCGTGACTCATGGGGCCATGCCATCTTGTACCGAGGCAGCTCGCGGACCCACTGGAGGTGAAGCTGGTCCGGCAGGGCTTCCGGCGAGGCGGCGCTCCGATGGGCGTCGTGACGCCACATCGGCCAGTCTTCGGCATGCGCGGCGGCGACGGCCAACCCCAGGCAGATCCCCATCGTGAAGCGGCAAAATGCAGAGCGTTTCATTGGCATCTCCTATTCCGCGCACAGCTAAACAGAGAGAAGCCGGCACGGTCGGGTGCCACTGGCGTCTCGCCAGTGCACGGGCAAGATGCCCGTGGCACCCCACTACGCCGTGCAATCCATAATCCGTACTGCTTAGGGCCCACCGATTCTCGTACCAGGCCCTTCCGTTTACGGCCTGCGCTGAGAGTCATTGTATCCTCGGAGAACTCGTTTCCAAGTGCCCTGCCGAGGCATCGCCTCGGACCGGCTCGCATTCCGAGTGGGGAGCCTTGGAACGAGGCCCGGTTCGAGCTTCGCGGCGAGCGCTGCGAGGCATTCCCGGGGACGGAGCGTTCGTCGTCCGTGCATCCGTCGCTCGCGTCTGGTATCATGGGCCGGGGCAGATCGCCAGGATACTTGCTGCGCCGGACCGATTCGATCGAAGGAGGACGCCCGATGAGAGGAAAGACAACGAGCATCAGCCGGTGGGGCCGCACTCCGCTTGGCAGGTGGAACGCCGTTCTGCTGGGCGTCATTCTCAGCGCGGCGACGTGCTTTGCCGACGGCGGCGTTGGTCCTTTACGTCTCACGTTGGCCCCCGAGCTCTATGCCGTCCCCGGCGTGGAGACGAGCATCTACTACGACAACGTCGTCCTTACCGAAACGCCCGAAGACTACCGGTTCGAGGTGACGTGCGACGTCGGCGAGGCCGGAAAGCGGCGCTGGGCCGTAACGCCCCAAGCGGCGGACGTCGATGACCACCCGCTGGAAGTGACCGTCCGCGACGCCGCCGGCACGGAGTTGGGCCGCGCCGCCACGACCCTGAAAGTCGTCCCGGCCGACGCCGGCGCGGGACGCACGATCCGGCTCTTGATCGTGGGCGATAGCCTCACCCACGCCACGACCTACTCGAACGAGATCGCGCGGCTCCTCTCGTTGCCCGATAACCCGGGCTGGAAGATGCTCGGCACGCACAAGCCGTCGCAGGCCGCTGCCGGCGTTGCCCACGAAGGCTACGGCGGCTGGACGTGGCAGCGCTTCGCCGCCCATTACGAGCCGGACCCCGACGGGACGTATCGGAAGCGGAGCAGCCCGTTCGTGTATCTCGGCGACGACGGCAAACCGGTCCTGGATCTCGGGCGGTACTTCGACGAAGCGTGCGGCGGCGAGCGTCCCGACTTCGTCACGTTCCTGCTCGGCATCAACGACTGCTTCGGCGCCGACCCCGAGGACCCGGCCGCCATCGACGCCCGGATCGACGCCATGTTTGCCCAAGCCGACGTGCTTCTGGCCGCCTTTCGTGAGGCAGCGCCCGACGCCGAGCTGGGCATTTGCCTCACCACGCCCCCCAACTCCCGCGAAGAGGGATTCGAGGCCAACTATAAGGGCCGATACCATCGCTGGGGCTGGAAGCGGATCGAGCACCGGCTCGTCGAGCGCCAGATCGAACGTTTTGCGGGGCGCGAAAAGGAGCGGCTGTTCCTGGTGCCCACCGAGCTGAATCTCGACCCGACCGACGGGTATCCGACCAACAACGGCGTGCACCCCAACGAGTTCGGATACCGGCAGATCGGGGCGAGCATCTACGCGTGGCTCAAGGCGAGGCTGCAAGCCCGGGCGCCGGAGTGAACTCGTCGCTTGTTTTGTGGCAGACTGATGTCTTTGACAGACTGAAGATCACGCGAAAGACGGAGGGACGCGACGATGCACGCGAGAAGAAACTCACGGCGGCGAGCCGCAGGTGTGAACAGTTCGACGGTGCGCCGCTTGGCGGTGGCCGCCCTGCTGGCCGTGGCGTCCGGCGGGGCGTCGTTGGGGGGGCCCCGGCCGGAAGTCAACGAGTCGGCCCGGCAGATCCCCGTGGCCTATCGGGTCGACGTGGTGGTCGTGGGCGGAAGCACGGGTGCCGTGTCGGCGGCCGTCGCGGCGGCCGAGGAAGGGGCCACGGTCTTCCTGGCGGCCCCGCGCCCCTACCTGGGCGACGACATGACGGCCACCCTGCGCCTGTGGCTCGAGGAAGGCGAGACGCCCGTCGCGCCGTTGGCCAGGCGGATCTTCCGCGACCAGTTCGACAACCCCGACGTCCCCCACCCGCGCCGGCTCGATTTCACCTACGAAGCCGACCTGCCCAGCACCGGCGTCCACCAGGACACCACACCCCCGAGGATGCTCTGCGACTCCATCTGGGGCAACCCCTACAACCAGACCGTCCAGTACGACGGGGACGTGAACCTGACGATCGACCTGGGCGAGCCGCAGGCGGCCGAGAAGCTCCGCCTGATGTTTCATCACGGGGAGGGCGCCAGTGCCTACAAGGTGGACGGCATCGAGGTCTCCGCCAGCGACGACCGGAAGACCTGGCGGGAAGTGGCTGAGCTCGACAACACGAAGTCCGGCCCCGCCGGATCGCGTCTCGTCCTCTCCGTGCCGCTCGAAACGAAATCGCGATACCTCAAGCTGCTGGTCGAGAAGGCGCCGGACGCAAAACGTGTCCTGCTCGGCGAGATCGAGATCGTCGCCCCCCCTCCGCCGGAGACCGACGACGACCTTCTCCGCTATCCACCGCCTCGGCCGATGCACGTCAAGCGGGAGCTGGACTGCGCCCTGTTGGCGGCGGGCGTTCCCTTCCTCTACGGCTGCTACGCGACCGACGTGCTCCGCGACGAGCAGGGCCGCGCGAGCGGGATCGTGATGGCCAATCGGGCCGGTCGCCAGGCGGTGGTCGCCAAGACGATCATCGACGCGACCGACCGGGCGTGGGTCGCGCGCATGGCCGGCGCGAAGTTCCGGCCCTTCCCGCCGGGCGTGCAGACGCTGAAGCGCGTGGTCATCGGCGGAGAGGTGCAAAGCGATCCGTCGATGACTTCGCGCGTGATCGAGCCGCCCTTCCGCGGCCCGTTCCCCAACGACGCGGGCACGTCGAGCGGGCTGTTCCCGATCATCGAGTACACGCTCCGGCTTCCGCTGGCCGACGACGGCTACGCCGCATGGGCCGAGGCCGATCAGAAAGCCCGGGCGATGACCTATCATCCCGAGCAGCAGTTCACCTCCGACGTGCTGTTTCAGGTCCCGCTCGACTCGGTACACTCCCTCGGGCAAGCTTCCGGCCCGTGGCAGGGCGTCGAGCGGTTGCCGGTCGACGCGTTTCGCCCCCAGGGCGTTTCCGGCGTGTTCGTGCTCGGCGGCTGTGCCGACGTGTCGCGCGAGCAGGCCGAGCGGCTGTTGCGCCCGTTGGCCCTGATGGAACTGGGCGCGCGGCTCGGCAAGGCGGCCGCGGCGGAGGCGAAGTCGCTTCCGGCGCCGACGGGCGTGAAGCTGCCCGGCCGGCCGGCGCCCGCGCCGGCCGCGGACGGGGACGTGCGCGAGATGCTCGGCGGCGTGCGCCCGGGTCAGGAGCTTCCGACCGTGCCCCAGGATGCCCGCGGGCTGCCCGTGCTGGGCAACTACGACGTGGTGGTCATCGGCGGCGGGACGGCCGGGGCGCCGGCCGGGATCGGCGCGGCCCGGCAGGGGGCGAAGACCCTTGTTGTCGAGTACCTGCACGGGCTGGGAGGCGTGGGCACGACGGGGGCCATTTCCAAGTACTACTACGGTAATTGCGTCGGCTTTACCGAGGAAGTCGCCGGGGGGGCCTCCTGGGTGATCGAGCAGAGGATGGAGTGGTATCGCAGCATGCTCGGCGAGGCCGGCGCCGACGTCTGGCTCGGCACGCTCGGCTGCGGGGCGTTGGTGGACGACGGTCGCGTGGCCGGAGCCGTGGTCGCCACGCCGCAGGGTCGCGGCGTCGTCCTGGCCAAGGCCGTGATCGACGCGACCGGCAGCGCCGACGTCGCCGCGGCCGCCGGGGCGGAGTGCGTCTATACCGACGAGAGCGAATTTGCCATGCAAGGCACCGGCCTGCCCCCACGACAGCTCGGCGCCACCTACACCAATACGGATTTCACCTACACCGACGAGACCGACCTGGTCGACGTCTGGCACCTCCTGGTCTACGCCAAGGAGAAGTTCGCCAGCGCCTTCGACCTCGGCCAACTGGTCGACACCCGCGAGCGGCGGCGTATCGTGGGCGATTTCACCGTGACGCTGCTCGACCAGATGGCCAAACGGACCTACCCGGACACGATCTGCGAGGCCGCCACCGCCTACGACACCCACAGCTACACCGTCGATCCCTACTCGCTCTTGAAGCACCCGATGCGCGAGTCGTTCCGCACGTATTTGCCCTATCGCTGCCTGCTGCCCAAGGGGCTCGACGGGCTCCTGGTCAGCGGGATCGGCGTGAGCGCGCACCGCGACGCCCAGCCGCTCGTTCGCATGCAGCCGGACGTCCAGAACCAGGGCTACGCCGCGGGCGTGGCGGCGGCCATGGCCGCGAAGTCGGGCGTCGGGCTCCGCGAGATCGACGTCCGCGGTCTTCAACGGCACCTGGTCGAGATCGGCAACCTGCCCGAGAGCGTGCTCGCCGACGAGGACTCCTTCCCCGTCTCCGACGACGAGCTTCGGAAGGCCGTCGATTCGGTCCGCGACGAGTCGCAGGGCCTGGCCCTGATCCTGGCCAATCCCCGGCGGGCCCTGCCCTTGCTCCAACGGGCGTATCAAGCCGCCGAAGGTCGCGACAAGCTGGCCTACGCCAAGATCCTGGGCATGCTCGGCGACGCGGCCGGGTTGGAGACGCTTCTGGCCGAGGTGGATCGGATTGCCGAGTGGGATCCGATCCCCCATTGGCGAATCGGTCGCGACTACGAGCAATACCGGGACGTCGGCTGGTCGGTGAGCCACCTGGACAACACGATCATGGCCATCGGCCGGACGGGCGAGCGCCGCGCGGTGCCCGTGCTGGTGAAAAAGCTGAAGATGCTCACCCCGTCAACTGCATTCGCGCACCATCGGGCCGTCTGCACGGCGCTGGAGCGGATCGGCGACCCGGCCGCGGCCCAGCCGTTGGCCGAGCTGCTCGCCCAGCCCGAGATGTCCGGATACGCGCTGACTTCCCTGGAGCCGATCCGGCTGCCGGACGGCCGAATCGAGCTGGGCACCGCCTCCGGGGCGACCCGATCCCAGGCGCTCCGCGAGCTGATCGTCGCCCGGTCGCTGTATCGCTGCGGCGATTGCGAGGGGCTTGGCGAGAAAACCCTCACCGGCTACACGGGCGACCTCCGCGGCCACTTCGCCCGGCACGCCCGCGCCGTGCTCCAGGCCGGAAACCGTTCACAATAGCTCCACGTCCGCCTCCAACGAGGGCGGCGGCAACCTACCTCTCCACCGGATGCAGCTCGATCTTGCGGAAGAAGATCTCCGAGCCTTCGCATTGCAGCAGGATCTTGCCGGCGGCGGGAAAGAGGTCGCAGGCTTCGTTCACCGGCTCGCCGTTGACGGAGATCGTGACGCGGTCGCCGGCGCACAGGCATTCGACGCGGGTCCACTCGCCGTGGGGGCTTTCTACGTCGCTCTTCCCCCGGAAGCCCGGCACGTCGCGCCAGGCCGTGTCCTTCGCTCGCCAGGCGACGGCCCCGTTGGTGAGGGTCCGCTCGTCGGCCTTGGGGTCAAACTGGTAGTTGGCATAATCGCCGTCGACGCGGCGCTCGGCGGCGCGGACCGTCGCACGGATCGGCACGTGGCGGCCGTCGGCGTAGCGGCCGTCGATTAGCAGCAGGTCGCCGAACCCGCCTTCCATCACCTGGCACTCGATGGCCGCCTTGTAGGCCCCGCGGCTAATGTCGCTGCCGGTGTTGCGCTCCGGCGATCCCCAGCCGCAATCGTAGCTGTTTCCCTCGGGCCCGAGGCTGTGCAGGAAGATGCCCGAGTCGCAGGCCATGCCTTGGCGCGTGCGGAAGTTCTGCGTCCCCCACTTCACTTCGGCCACCAGCCGGTAGTCTTGGTACGCCCGGGCGGTGCTCAAGTATCCGAAGCCGTCGCCGGAAATGCGGAGCACGCCGTCGCGGACCGAGTAGACGCCGCGCGGGTCCTCGCGCTTCGTGTCGACCAGCCAGGTGGTCCATCCGCCGAGGTCCCTGCCGTTGAACAGCTCGATCGCTTCGCGCGGCGCGACGGCCGCGTCCGGCTCCGCCGCGCTGGTGACGGCCGAAACGGTCAGCACGAGGAAGGTCGCGTGGAGCAGAGAGGGTGACGTTTTCATCGGCAGCTCCCGGAAGGCACTTGCACGGTACCGGCGCGTGGGTCTCGTACCTCGACCCACCCTACATGTTATCCAGCAATCACCCTATGCGCTCTCCGGGGATCATGAAATCCCATTCAGCTTCCGCCGCCGACCAGCTCCTCGACGAACCGGCGTGCCTTCTTCGCTTCGTCGAGCGTCTGGGCCGGGTCGCCGGGCGCGAGGGTCTCGATGGCGAGCGGGCCGTGGGTGAACCCCCCCTTGCGAAGCCGCGCCATCAGCTTGGGAAATTCCACCTGGCCCGTGCCCGGGGTGAGCGCCACGTTCTTCGGGTGCTTGTAGTCCTTGACCGACATGCCGGTGATCAGGCCGTCGATGGCGGGGCAGTCCTCGACCGGATCGATCTGGCCGTCGGAATAGTAGTAGATGTTGCCCGGGTCGTACATCAGGGTGAAGTTTTCGTGGTCGACCAGCTCGGCGGCCCGGCGCAACTGCGGCCCGGTGCCGGTCGTGCCCCCGTGGGGCTTGAGCACGATGACCACCTGCTTCTCGGCGGCGTAGTCGCAGCCCTCGGCCACGGTCTTGCAGCACTCGCGGAAGGTCTCCTCGCTGCCGACGTGTGCCAGCAGGACCGACCAGCCCCCGGCGGCGGCACAGTTGTCGATCATCTTGCGCAGGCTTTCGCCGCCCGCGTGTAAGGGGACGCCGCCGCCGTAGACGGTGGTGATCGTCAGGCCTCGCTTCCGGGCCTCCTCGCCCACCTGCCGGGATTCGTCGAGCGTGGTGGCCGGCGCGATCACGCGTCCGGTCTTCGTCTTGGCGCCCGTCAGAGCGACGTATTTGAAGCCGGCCTCGGCGACCGCGTCCATGGCCACGCGATAGTCGCAGTTGGCCCAGGGTCGGGTCCAGCAGCCGATCAGCCAGCCCCGGTCCTGCAAGTACGGCGGCTTCGCCGCGCCGGCCGGCGCGGCGGCAAGCCGCGAGACGGCCAAGGCCCCGCCCCCGACGGCGAGCGTGCGGCCGAGGAACGTTCTTCGCGTGAGTGGGTCCGATGTGAGCATACAAGCGTTCTCCTCTCGGATTGGGGGTTCTGCCAATGAGCGTCTTGCTGAATCCCGTGCGGTCAGCACCTCTCGTAGCGTGCGCTCCAAGCCCAGGGGTTGCAACCCCCGGGCTTCGAGGCAGGTTCATTCGTCATGCGGGACTCACTCGGGCAGTCTCTTGAGGAACAGGTTGCGAAACTCGATCGGGTCGCCGTGGTTCTGGAGAGCGATCGGCCCCTTCTCGGCGACGCCGGGTAGCTGCGCGCTGTCGATCACCGTCTGCCCGTTGAGCACCACCGTGACGCGATCGCCCTCGATCGTGATTCGGAAACGGTTCCACTCGCCGGGAGGATGGTCGGCGTTGGCCTTGGGCACGCAAGCTCGGCGAATCTCGACCGGCAGCTTGGCGTCCTTATGATAGGAGTTGATGTCGCCGCTCCCCATCGGTTGCGACCAGATGTTGACCTGCGCCCGGGCCTCGCCGCGGAGGTAGATCCCGCTGTCGCCGGCATGAAGGATCTCGTGGGTGATTCGCTGGCCCTCCGCGTCGCGCTTGATGAGTCCGTCCTCGGTGAAGTCGTTCATCGGCTTGCGCTCCGGCTTGCCGGCCAGGCACCAGTCGGCGATGAGCACGAAGTCGCCCAGCGACTGCTCGTGCCAGAGGCTCGTGTCCTCGCCGCGCTTGCGGGGCGGTTGATCTCCGAGCAACCGGAACACGCCGTCGTCGATCTCCCAGCGGCCTTCCAGCCCCTCGTGATGCTTCCAGCCCTGAAACGTCAGGCCGTCGAAAATCGACGCGAAGTCTTCCGCCGCCGCGGCGATCTTCTCCGCAGGAGGCTGTGAGCCGGGCAGCTCCTGAATGCGGATATTGCGGAAATGGACTTCGGACCGCTCCGATTCCAGGCAGAGGTAGCCTTTCACCTGGGTGGCGTCGGCGGCGCGCGTGACCACGCGCCCGTTGACCGCCAGCTCCAGCGTGCCGTCGCGGCTGGTCAGCCGGTAATGGTTCCACTGCCCGGCCGGAAGCGCCCGCGCTTCGATCGGCTGGGCGTCGCCGTTCACGGTGCGGTGAACTGCTATAGGTGAGTTTCCGGGTTATGGGGTAGATTGTCGCGTCATGAGTACGCGACGTGGGCCTTGTAGAAACTGTGCGCGGTTGGCCGACCGTGTGGCAGAG
>Ga0307378_10000545_pt1 | contig 66207 bp, 61 predicted proteins | sample UN1MG_FD_202238 | JGI IMG/M metagenome (GOLD analysis project Ga0307378, IMG submission 202238) | Soil microbial communities from Risofladan, Vaasa, Finland - UN-1 | ecosystem: Environmental > Terrestrial > Soil > Coastal area > Acid sulfate soil | place: Finland: Risofladan, Vaasa | collected... | reverse complement strand
AGGTCAAATAGTCCCCATACTAATGATATTTCCTCTAATCCTGGAATATTCATCATCTCTTCAAATAGCTCGTACTCTGTTCCACCTTTTACATTTATTAGTATGTATGCTTTGACCATTTTTTTTCCCCCAGTATGATAATCCATCATTTCTGATTTTTTTATCTTCTACTGTTGAGTTTACTGTTCTTTTCTTTCTTTTCTTTTCTTACTTAAACTCCTCATTACACTAAATAAGCAACTAAATAATAAATCTTTATATGTTGAACATTGTTTTTATTCTTACTTACTCTTGTGTTGGTATTATGTCCCCTCAATTCTCCTCTTCTCCCCCTTCTGCTAGTGGTATTCCCCTTTTTGTTTTTAGTACTCGTCAGGATGATCCTAAGAAATGCACTGCTGTTCGCCTTCATAAAATGGGTAAAATTGATTTGGTTTACAAATTAAACCTTATTCCTCCTAATAGTGTTCTCCTCAACCCTTTTTCTGAAAAAGCTCTTTCCATTGAAGATCTTCCTCTTATGCAATCTAAAGGTTTGGTTGGTTTAGATTGTTCTTGGTTTTTTGCCAAAGAGGTTTTTGGTATTGATCAATCACCTTCTGGTAAACCTAAGCACAAGGGTCGCTGGAGATTTAATGATCGAATTTTGCCTTATTTACTTGCTGCCAATCCTGTTAATTATGGCAAACCTTGTCAACTTAGCACTGCTGAAGCTCTTGCTGCTTCTCTCTACATTGTTGGTTTTGAAAACGATGCTCGAGTGCTTCTAAACGGTTTCAAATGGGGCGAGTCCTTTTTCACTTTGAATGAGCAATTGTTAGATGCTTATGCAGCTGCTAATAGTAGTTTGGAAGTTGTTGCCATTCAGAATGACTATCTTAAAGAAATTTATGAATAATCATTTTTTATGAATAAAATTAAAAGCTTGATGGTTTAGTATTATTCAATGAAAATATTCATTTCCACAAGTTTGGGTGTCTACATTGTTAATTGGAATAGTCGGTAAACCTTCAAGCGGTAAAAGCACCTTTCTTAATGCTGCTTGCTTAACTTCCTCAAAAGTGGGTGATTATCCATTCACTACTATCGAACCCGTTCCTGGTACGGGTTATGTTCGAATCCCCTGTGTTTGTCAAGAACTTGGAGTTAAAGATAATCCCCAAAATTCTATTTGTAAAGATGGCATTCGATTGGTTCCTGTGCAATTATTAGATGTTGCTGGTCTTGTTCCTGATGCTTGGAATGGTCGTGGCTTAGGTAACAAATTGTTGGATGATCTTCGTAGAGCTGATGTTTTAATTCATGTTATTGATTTCTCCGGCTCTTTAGATGCTGATGGTAATAATGTAGAGAAGGGAAGTTATGACCCTGAAAAGGATGTTGAATTTCTCGAGTTTGAAATTGTCAAGTGGTTTGAACAAATTCTCAAAAAGGATTGGACTAGAATTAGTCGTACTTCTGAAGCTGAGAAAATTTCAATCGATAAACTTCTCGCGGAAAAACTAGCTGGTTTGAAAATAACTCAAAACCAGATAAAAAAAGCTCTTACTAAAGCTGGTGTGAATATGGCAAATCCTACTAGATGGTCTGGCGAGGAATTACTTAATTTCCTTTCAATTCTTAGACAAATATCAAAACCAATGATTTTTGCTGCGAACAAAATTGACCTTGAAGGTTCTGAAGAAAATTTCTCAAGATTAAAAGAGAAGTTAGGTGACGATTTAATTCCCAGTTCTGCATTAGCTGAATATTTTCTTAGAAAATATGCTGAAAAAGAAATAATCTCATATACCCCTGGCGATAGTGATTTTACAATTCTTCAACCTGATAAATTATCCGAGAAGGATAAAGCAACTCTTGAAAAACTACGAATAAATATTTTGCATAAATTCGGTTCTACTGGTGTTCAAGCTTTAATTAATCGTGCTATGTTTGATATTATGAATGTTATTTCGGTTTATCCAGTAGAGGATCAAACCAAATTTACCGATCATAAAGGAAATGTTTTACCAGATGTTTATTTGATTCCCAAAGGAACCAAAGCAAAAGAATTTGCTGGGATGATTCATCAAGATTTAGCTAAATCTTTTATCAATGCTATCCTTGTAAAAACCCAGAGAAGAATTGGAGAAGAGTATGAATTACAAGATGGTGATGTGATTAAAATAAATGCTGCGGAGGGTTACAAATAGCTGGTGAATTCTTTGAGTGAAGAAAAAGATGAATTTCCAAATCTAAAGAAAGAGATAACCTGTGATGCTACACAGATGGTGCCTTTACAGTACGTTTGTGAAGAGGACGCTCAAATTATAGAAGAAGATCTCAAGAAAGAAGCAGAAATGGCCAAAAAAATGGGTTCGGTAGAGGATCCATATAGATTTGCAGGTTATGATCCAAATGTCATTGATTTCATAAGAAGGTGTGATACTGATGATCAAGCTTTTGAAATTATTGATTTTCTTGAAAAGAAGGGTGATATTCAATCGGATACTGCTGATTCACTTAGAGATCAATTGAAAACCAAAGGTCTTCGCAGTTTCGGAGAAAAAAAACAAGCTGGTTTTTATTCTCATCATGAATTATAATAATGAAAGAAAAAATCACAATTTTATAAAATCCCAAGGACGAGTATCTCTTTCTTCTCTTTGTTCAGATAATTTTATGATGTCTAATTTGCACTCATTGAAAGCTCTTCTCCAATCACCTAATCCTCCGCCAAGTTTTGCTGCTATTTCCAATGGTTTGGTGATTTCCAATCCTCCAATTGAGAGTATTGTTTGAATTCTTGCCCATTTTGGACTATAAATTTCACAATCTATATTTGGTATTTTAGAAAATAATTTTGTAAGGTACTTTCCTTTTGCTGTTAATTCTTGAAGTGGAAAAATAGATTCATCTTGCAACATCGTTTGTGGTTTTGGTACAAAATAACCACATGAAAATCTTATTTTTCTTATATTTTTAGCTTCCTTTTTCATTTCTTTCCCAAGTTGGATTATACCGTTAATATCCTTCTCTTCTTCTCCAGGTAAACCTAAAATAAAATAAGCTTTAATACGTGCTAATCCCCCATTCGAAATTATTTGCATCGAATTAATAATTTCTTCATCAGTAACTTTTTTGCAAATTTTGCTTCTTAGATTTTCGGTACCAGCTTCTGGAGCAGTTGTTATTGTTCTTTGTCCCGATTCAACTAGTAACCTTACTAATTCTTCTGTTATCTTGTCTGCACGAATTGAAGGCAAGGAAAATGATAGCCCATCATTTAACATATTTTGACATAATTTTTCAAGATCATTATAATCCGAAATACCTGATCCAATTGTTGTTACTTTTTTTACGTTACAAGCTTCAGTTCCCTGTTGGTAAAGTTCTACTAGTTTTTCTAATGATCTATTCCTTCTCGGTCGATTTATTTTTCCTGTTAAGCAAAAAGAGCATCCTCTATTACATCCTCTAACTACTTCTAATAGAAATGATTTCCCAAACACTCCATGCCAAGGGTCCTCATGTTCTACTTGCTGTATAATTTGGTTTATAGGATAGTAGTACTCATCTAAGTTTCCTTTTGGAGAAAATTTTATTTCCTTATCAAAATCTAATGCTGGAGTCCACATATATTGGAAGGTATTAAGTTTCTGAATGCGACTTTCTCTTGTCGAGCTACCTAAAAATCCCTCATTTACTAGTTCTTCGTTTATTGATTCCAAATCCCCAAACATGAAAGCATCAATATATGGCGACATTGGCACTGGATTTGATTGAACACATGGTCCACCTGCTATTATTAATGGGTGTTTGTTGTTTCTTTCTTCAGCTTTAATTGGGATTTGTGAACGTTGCAGAATTTTTAGTATATTTGTATAATCATCTTCATATTGCATTGTAAAAGCAATTATGTCCATCTCCCTCAAAGGACGATCGGATTCCAAAGTATATGGTTCTATAAAATCTTTTATTGGAAGAAATGTTCGTTCACATGCTACTTCTTCAAAGGAATTCCATAATCTATAGATTATTTGTAAACCCAAAGAGGCCATACCTGCTGTATAGGTGTTAGGATAACAAAAAGCAATTTTTAGATTTACTCGAGACAGGTCTTTTCTTATGGTATTAATTTCTTCTATTTTGGCTTCGATAATTTTACTCATGTAGCTATCCCTAGCCATCTTTTTTCTGCTTTGGTTTCACAATCCACTCTCGAGTTTGTAATTCTTGTTCTTGATAAATGAACGTATTTGATGGAAGATTTCTACTTACAATTACTCCTGTTCCAATCGCAGAATTATTTCCAACAATAACACCTGGCATAAAGAAAGTATTAATTGCTGTTTTAACATTATCCCCCATTATAACTCCAATTTTTCTCCTTCCTGTTGAAACCACTGAATCATTTATGCTTGCTTTAACAGCTTGATCATCTAATCTTAGATTCCCTGTAATTGTTCCTGCTCCAAAATTACAATTACTACCAATTATTGAATCACCAACATACGATAAATGAGCTATATGTGATCCCTTATAGACTATGGTATTTTTCAATTCACATGCATTACCGATTTTTACTTCTTCATCCAATGATACACCTTTTCGTAGGTAGCAATTCGGGCCAATATCACAATTTTTCCCTATAATTAAAGGACCTTCAAGATAACTTCCAGCTCGTATTTTTGCACCTTCTTCAATAACAACTTTTCCTTTGATAGTTACTCCTTCTTCTATTACTCCATCAATTCTTTCCCTAATTTCATTAATCAAAACCTGATTTGCATCTAGTAAATTCCAGAGATACTCAATTTTCCAATATTCCATCTTTTCAGGTTCATAATTCATTGTAATAAATGCACTAGCAGTTTTTGTTGATACCCTTTGATAGATATCATCAACTGTTTTTGCACCTGATAAATTATTCTCTAGAAATCTTTTTGCAAACCAACCTATACCAATTGACTCTTTTTCATTCTCATTTTCTCTAACTATTGTGAATTTACCTTTTCCTTGAGCATTTCGAATAAAATCCTCAAAAAATGCAATTGTAAAAATTGAATTGCCATTTAACCAAATGGATTCCTCTGTTAGAAAATCGTTAATTAATATATTACTTAGATCCCTTGAAATTCCCTTTTTTGGATTAAAATCATGTAAGTGAAAAGGACCCATTTTCCTTATTGGTTCACTTGGAAGCATGTATTTTAATAATGCTTCTTCTAATATTTCTCTCTCCTCTTTATCAACTAATAAAACTATTTCTTCAATACCGATCTCTTCAGAAATTGAATAAATCCAATCAATAATTGTTTTCCCAGCAACCATAAACAATAATGGTGTCCGGTTTTCAATTAGAGGCATTAAATTCTCTTTATTTGCTATTGAAGCAAAAATGACCATGTTTGTTTTTTTTCTTTCTAAAATATCTTGAACCATCTCTTTCACTCTACCAAAATAGTTAGTTTATTTTAATTTATCAATTTCTTGTTTCACTAATTTTGAATATTTTTCGAGTCTTTGTTTAGTTTCCTTTTGTGTCATTGCTTGTGATGTAACTCTGAAATACGGTTCTGTTCCACTAGGTCTGATTAGTACCCAACTATCATCTTCAAAATTAATTCGTAGTCCATCAATTTTCAATACATCTTGATAATCATTTTTTGATGATAATAATTCATCCATTGATTTCAGTACGATTTCTTTGTGTATATTTGGACAATCTATTTTCTCTCTTAACACAGGAAAATCATTTACTTTATCGACTAACTCAGATAAAGGTCCTCTTTCAGAAATCCATTCCAAGATTTTTATTCCTGTTAAGGGTCCATCAGGACAAAGATGATATTTTGGATGTATCCAAGCACCACAAGGTTCTCCTCCAAAAATAGCATTTTCATTGGCGACCATATTTCCAATTGCCACATCACCAACTTTTGTACGTTTAACTTTCCCTCCTGCTTCTGAGATTAATTTATCAATTAGCATGGATGCATCTACATGAGTTACAACTAATCCTTTCCCTGAATTTTGTTCAACTACATATTCCGCGTAGAGAGAGATTAAAACATCTAATGGAACAAATTTTCCTTTTTCATCAATTGCTACTGAACGATCAGCATCTCCATCAAAAGCTAATCCAATTGCTTTTTTGTTCTGTTTTTCACTCTCTTTTTTAACAAGTGAAATAAGTTCAGTTAGATTTTTAGCTACTGGTTCAGAAAGACGAGCACTAAAATATGGATCAAAAATCCCATTAATTGAAACTAAATTCAATCCCAATTCTTGGTAAATTTTATTTATCATCTGACAACCTGCTCCGCCTCCAGGATCAACAAAAACAGTATCAAATTTACTTGTATCTAATTGTGATCCAGCATCAAGTAACATCTTTTCATATAATTTTGAACCTAAATCTTCTTGATCTTTTCCAAAATCCTTCCAATCAACTTGAATATATTCATTATTAGCAATTACTTGTTCAATTTTATGTTCATCCTCAGGTGATAATCCCATGCTTGTTTTATCAAATACCTTTATCCCATTATACTCGGGTGGATTATGTGACGCTGTGAGCATGACACCTGCACAAGCCTTTGATTTATGTGTATGATAAGCTAAAGCGGGTGTAGGAATAATCCCTTTTCTAATAACATTACATCCACCAGCTATAATACCTCCACTTACAGCATGTTCAAGCATGGGTCCACTTAAACGTGCATCTCTTGCCAGTAAAATATCAGAACCAGAATTGTTACAAATAGCTTTACTTATTGCTAAACCTACAGTTACAGCAAAATTTGGAGAAAGTTTTGCTACCTTCCTTCTGATACCTGACGTACTAAAAAGTTTCATAGGATCCTACCATTTGATTTTATTAACCTAAAACAGAAATAAGCATTCAAAAATTTATCCTTTCAAAATGAAATCAGATAAAAGAAAAAGAGAAATTGGACCTCGCACTCAAGGCGAGGTGGGTATAACCTTCTTTCGGTATAAATTTAATTTGTATAACCGTTATTTAACCGGTTTCGACGAAGTATTTTGATGATCGCATATCAAGAAGGTAGGGTGCCTTCCTTACTAGGCCCTCTTTCGTTAATCGTTTTAAAGCGTATCTAACTGTTCTTGGTGCTAGATCACATTTTTGAATTAAGTCCTTTGATGTCAAAGGTCCTTCTTCAGACAATAGAGTATAAATCGCCCTTGCAGAAGGGGGTAATTGTTCGGCTACAGTCAGCATTTATAATAGTCATCTCCTAGGAAATAGACCTTCTATCTTTATATAAAAGCACTCTGAAGAATTCATACCTATCATCTAGTAAAAGCCTTCCCGATTCTAGTAAAATCATCCGCATATTTTTTGCTTTTAATTTGCCTTTTTTCCACTAAAATGCGGAAAAAATCTTTTTTCATGTTTTTTCCACATTTTTGCATCCTAATGCTGTAGTTATTTCTGAAAAGTAATTAATTCTCTCCTTTAGGAAATAAAATCCCTCTTTTATTAATGTATAGTTTTTTTAAGAGAGAATATCTCATAACTTTTTAATGATTTTAATGTAAACTTCTTTATATATGAATTTCCAGAATTATCGAATGAGACATATATATATATCGTATAATATGAATATCTGGGTAGTTAGCATTGGTAGAAGAAAGTTCAGATTTAAAGCAAAGTCTTGCATTTAAAGAATACAGTACAAAAACAAGACATACAATTAAAACTCCTTGGGGGATAATAATTCTAGTAGGAGTAATAACTGCTATAATTCATACAGCTACTGCTATTTTCGCTATAACTGTTTTAGATAATCCTTGGAGTTTAAATTTTATAATTGGTCTTTATGGGCTTCCAGCAGGTTTTGCTATTGCTTTTAAAAATCACACACTTAGTTTTTTAGTGTCTTTTAGATATTCTTCATATAGTGCATTAGTCTATACTGGAATTTATACGATTATTACTCTGGTCATATTCGCAATTAATCCTAATTTACAAACTAGTTTGATCCTCAGTATTGCTGGAATATTCCTAACATCTCTCGTTATTGGTATCTATCAAGTTTTAATGTTTGCAATTGGTACACTTATTGGCACATTTACACATGGCGTTCTAGATGCAAAAGGTCATTAATATTTTTTTTATTTTTTTAATCTCGAGCGATAGAATTAAGTATCTCTTTTTTTAATTCTTTTTAGTAATAACTTATTGTTGTGTGTGTAGATCTATGTCACCAAAGAAGAGTAAAGAAGAAAGAAGATATCGTTATAAAAAGAGACTTGGTCCTTGGTATAAAGTTGGACAAATTTTCGTTATACTTGGTGCAGCATTAATAATTATTGCAGCTATTCTTGATATGATTGGAAGTGCTCCTAGTCCTGATGTATGGACTTCCTATACTTTTGGTTGGTTGGGTATACCATATTTACCAGGCATTATTGCTATAGTTTGTGCAGGAGTTTTACTTTGGATGATTCTAGATAAACGATTTGTTTATAGCGTTCATTTAATAGTATTCGCAATTATAATAATTGTAATTGCAATAATTGCTGGTAATGTTGGAGGATTAGTGTGTATAATTGGTGGCATACTAATTATATTTGAATACATTGCGAGGAATTGATTTTTTTTTAGGATAATATAAATGAACAGGAATTCAACTCATGTCATCTCAAGGAAGTAAAAGAAGAAAGAAAAAACTCTCTCGTGGATCAAAAGACAATCTTACAACAATAATCAATGATTTGTCATACATAATAGGTCGAAAAAATATTCTAGCAGAGGATCCAAGAGATACTATTACTTCTGCTTATAACAACATTGATACATATATAGCTGGATTGAGTCTTTCTATTCCTGAAGTTGATTCCTTATGGATTGAATCAGGTTCAAAAGATGCTTTTCTTAAATTGAAAAGAAAAAGGCAATGGTTAGTTCGTTTTCTTTTTGGTGGAACAATAGCTATTTCAGTTTTATTAGTAGCTGCTACTCTTGTTGCTTTTATTTTAATGGATCATTGGAGTAAATGGATTATTCTTGCTTCTGCAGTTGGTATAGTATTAATGGGATCGTTAATTCTTCCAAATAGTGTTATTGGTCCATATATAATAAAAAGAGATAAAGAACTCTCTTCAAAATATACAAAAGAATGTCAATTGATTGATAATTATATAAATGAGCTTTTAAAAATTAGAAAATAAATCCATTTATTTTTTACCTAAATAGAAACTCTTTTTCTTTTGAATGCAAAAGTTATTGTTGTAAGAAATACAATAAATTAATGAGGTTAATTTTAAATGGTATCTGTTGGAGTAATAAAAGTACAATGTGATGCTTGCAAAGAAGCTATTACAGGTAAGTATATTCATTTCTCCGATGGATCAATATTTTGTAATGAATGCTATAAATATCTGCCAAAATGTATTGGTTGTAAGAAACCAATTATTGGTGGAATTGATGAAGCAATAGATGGACTATGTCCTCTATGTTATCAGCGAGCCCCAAAATGTGATATTTGTGAAAAAGCTATCATTGGAAGTTATACGAGATTTGTTGATAAATCAATATCTTGCGATGCTTGTATGAGTAAATATCTAAAATGTGAACGTTGTAGTAAGCCAGTTATAAAATACACCAAGATTCGTGGGAAGGTTTTATGTAAATATTGTCTTACAAATGCTCCAAGATGTTCAGTTTGTAATAATCCTATAGTAGGTACGTATTGGATATTTGGTAAAGAAATAGTGTGTGATTATTGCTATAAGATATATGAACGTTGCAATCTTTGTGGTATGCCAAGTCAATTTCTTTTTACTGTTCATGATAAAAAGATCTGTTATAGTTGTCAAGAAAGTGCTCAAAGATGTTCCTCTTGTGGTTTGCCTATAGTTGGTAAATATTTTTCCTATAAATATCAAACAGGAATTTATTGCGAGCATTGTGAAAAACTAGCACCACATTGTGATTCGTGTGGAAGACCAGTTGGATTGCAATATATAGAGATATCAGATGGTCGAAAAATCTGTGTAGAATGCCAAAGAAGTGCTGTAATTAGTGAACCACAATTACTAGATTTAGTTAATATAGCTAAAAAAGGTGTAGAATCATTAGGAATGGAGATTCAAAATAACATCAATTTTAGACTAATTTCAAAGAAATTACTAGATAGGAAAATTAAGGACTCAGGAGTAGAAGTTACTGCTGGTAGAAATTTAGGATTATTCCAAAGAAAAGATGAAAAAATGACTATTTATGTTCAATCTCATTTACCATTACAAATTTCCTTAGGGACTCTCTGTCATGAAATTGGTCATGCTTGGCAATCTGATAATGTAATTGAGTTGAACCAATCATTACAAACTCGAGAAGGTTTTTGTGAATGGGTTTCTTACAAAATTCTTTCCCGTTTTGGTTACCAAGGACAAGCAGATATGATTCTATCTCGAGAAGATATTTATGGAAAAGGATTTCAAAGAATCTTGGATTATGAAAAAGAATATGGCACTAAAGCAGTTCTTGACTGGATAAAAACTACTAGATAAAAAATTCTCAATCTACTTTTCGAAAAATTCCATCCTTAATTTCTTCTCCATAAGGTTCTCGATTTGTAATTACATAAATAAAAACATCTGAATTAATTTCATTCAGGAAAATTTTTTCTCGAGAGTAGAGATGGGGAACACCTTCTAAACGATCAATTTTCAGTAGTAATTTTTCTGAAACTTGAAACACTTCTAGATAAATTGAATTATCAGTTTCTGAAGGGAATAATAATGGAAATCCCCCCTCTGAATACATTTTAAAAGGAATTTTTACTGCTCCGCGAAAAATAGGTTTATTTGGATTTAGATAGTAGAAATAATTAGGAAAATTTTCTTTTAAAGTTCCATATACTGCTAGTAAATGCTCTTTTAAATCATTTAGATTATTTTTCAATAACTTTAACCTCAAATACATAAAATAATTCCTTTAAGCTTAAATAGTAGTTGAAATATTATAAGTCATATGAAAGATGAAGATTATTTAGATCAGATATTATCTGTCCCGAATTTATTTTTAGCTCAAATTTCTTCTAATGGTGAGAAAATAGGTTTTTCATGGAAAAACATTCATTCTAATATGGATGTATTTTATATTGACTTAAAAAACAAAACGTTACCTCTAGCTTTAACTAATACTCCAGAATATACAAGAATGCTTGATTTTTTTCCAAAGAGTAATTCTGTAATTGTTTGTGAAGATAAAAGTAGTAATGAACGTGAGCGACTTTATAAAATAAATATTGATGAACCAAATAAAATGATTCCATTAACAGAAGAAAATCCAGAGTATTTCCTTAGGTGGGGAGGAATACATCCAAATGAAAAGTGGATATTTTATAGTATAAATTATGATTTTGCTAAAAAAGTAGAAATCGAACCATTCTGGATATACCGTCATAATCTCGAAACTGATGAAAGAATCTCAATTGCTCAACCAAAAAAATCCTCTTGGGTAGATCTTAATATTAATCGTTACGGAAATGCTGCTATTTATAGTCGAAAAGATTTACATCCCAAAGGATCACAAATTTGGTTAGTTGATATAGAGGGAAATGAGGATAGAGAAATTTTAAATTTTGGTGATAAAGCACGTGTAGAAGCTTTATGGTTACCTGATAGTGAAAAAATAGCATTTATAACTGATAGTAAAGGAAAAGAGATACAGAAATATTATTCCTTTGGTTTTTATGATAGCTTAAAAGAAGAAATTGAATGGATTTTTGATGACCCAAAAATGAACATTGAAACTTTTTCAGTACCAATAATAGGTAATCACTTATTAATTCATGAAATTGAGAGGGCAAGTGTTAGAACAACAATAATTAGTCTAGAATCAATGAAAAAAGAAATAATTCAACTAAAGCAAGGAAATCTGATACCTAAATTTCCTTTAAGTAAAAATGAATGGATTGGATTATATTATTCTTCACAACAACCTATTGATCTAGTTAAATTTAATACAAATGATATTACTCCTTCAAATTTTACTTCTCTAATCAATGTATGGGATAGAGTAAAATTATCAAAAGAAGATTTTACACAAGCAGTTGATTTCGATTGGAATGGAAAGGATGGTTTACCTATTCACGGCTGGTTATATAAACCAAAGAATTTCAATGGAAGAACAATTATCTATGTTCATGGAGGACCTTCTGCTCATTCAAAAGACGCAATAAATGAACAAATACAATATTATGTTCAAAGAGGATTTTTAGTGCTTGATCCTAATTACCGTGGTAGTACTGGTTATGGGTATGAATTTGAGGATGCAATAAGAACACTTGGTTGGGGTTCTGATGAACAAGAAGATATTTTAGCAGGTATTGAAGCATTAATTGAAAAAGGATTAGCTTCAAAAGAAAAAATAGGTATTACTGGAACGAGTTATGGTGGGTATAGTAGCTGGTTTGCAATTACAAAAGCTCCAAAAAGACTTGTTGCAGCTTCAGTTCCAATTTGTGGAATGACTGATCTTGTAATAGATTATGAAACTACTCGTCCAGATTTAAAACCTTTATCTGAACAGATGCTTGGTGGTAGTCCAACTGAAGTTCCTGAAATTTATTTTGAACGTTCACCGATAAATTATATCCAAAATATTAAAGGCAGTTTATTAATAGTTCAAGGAATACAGGATCCCAATGTGACAACAAAAAATGTAGAAGCTGTAAAGGAAAAATTGTGTGAATATGAAATTAATTATGATTTGCTTGAATTTGAAGATGAAGGTCATGGAATAGTTAGAAGGAGTAATCAAAAAGTTCTTTTCAAAAGGATTGCAGACTTTTTTGAAACATATTTATAATTTCTCTTTTTTTCAATTTCATAATAAAGTATTTACCTATTATCATTCACTTATCCCGTTGATTAAAATGAATAGTTATTTCCTATTATATGATGGATTTTCAGGTTATGAAATGGTTTTTCCTGCTTTTATTTTAAGAAAAACAAATGTTAAAACAGTAGGTTTGAAAGATGGAAGAATAATTAGTGAAGAAAATATGGGATATACTCCAGATTTTCATATTTCAGAAATTAATGTTGATGATGTAGATATTTTTATTATTCCAGGTGGAAGCGCATTACAGCATTTAAATGATAATTCACTTCTTCCAAAATTGCTTAACGAATTGCATTCCAAAAACAAAGTAATTGCTGCAATTTGTGGTGGACCTGTTTTGTTAGCAAATACTTCTGTTTTAGAAAATAAAAGATTTACAGCGGGTGGTGGAGAATTACCTGAAAATTGGCAGAAGAACTTTACTAAAGGGAAATATGTTATTGAAGATGTTGTTGTAGATGAAAATATTATAACAGCAAAAGGAGTTGCAGTAGCATCTTTTGCAGTAGCTATTGGCAAAAAAATGGGTATATTTTCTTCAGCAGAACAAGAAAAGCAAAATTATGAATTAATAAAAGAAATAAGATAAATTGGATCTTGACTTAAGATCCTATTTTACTTTCTAGAAACTTCATAAATCTCTCATTACTTATTCCTTTCTTCTTTCTGTCACTGAAATATGCTCTGAACCATGTAAGAAGACCGATAAATAATGCTACCATAAACAAATAGAATGGTACAGGGAATCTTTGCATTATTATTAACCAAATATTAAATCCAAGAAAAAGTACTCCACCTGTAATAATTCCCATCGGTAAAAATTCTTCTTTTGCTGTCATTTTTACTAATGAACCTAAAAGTGCTACAAGAATCATTGGAACAAAATATGCAGTGTAAAACTTGTACACTCCTCTAGGCATGAAAATGTGAGTGAAAATTGTATACATTGCAATCCAATTAAAGAATTCTACATTATCCATTTTATTATTGTATGAACGCCAAAGCATGAAAATAGCAATTACACTTGCTGATAAAATCATCCAAAACATAGAATAATTTCCAAACGAAGTTATGGCTAAAATCCAATTTGGAAAACCCATTTGTTCAAGTGATTTAGCAAATGAAACACAATCATTCGAAACAGGATCCACGACATCAAATCTAAGTTCAATTGATCTTCCAGGAAAAAGCATATGACGAACATATTGATAAGGTGAGATGAATAACCATGGAATTGATAGTAGGATTCCAACAAAAACAAAGAGTAAAGCATTAGCTATACTTTCGATAGCTGCTTCTTTTATCGGTTTATTACGAACTTTTTCTCCAAGCATAACCATAAAAATAGGATAAGCAAAGAAAAGTGCATTTTGTTTTGTCATAGTTGCTACAGCTAGCCAGAAAAATGCTTGCCACCATTTCTTTTTAATTGCAAAATAAAACGCAATAATTGTTAAAAGAGTTACTGGACCAGGATTGAGCCAATAAATACCATCATAAATTACATTAATTGGTGCTATAGCCATTAGTATTCCACCAATTAAACCAATCCCTCGAGCTTTTTGACCTTTGAAAATCTCTTTTAGAATAAGATAAATTACTCCTGTACATGCTGCGTCAGCAAGAACCATAGGAAATGCTAACCAGAAGTTTGACATTCCAGGACGCCAAGTTAAAACTAAGAAGTAGAGGAAGACTGGAGGATATGAATAGAAATCCATTACAGTAGCTTCATCGTGCCATTGATAAGGATACCAATTTCCTTCATACCACCCTTCCACCCAAGATAAATAGTAATAACCAAAATCTGCAAATCCCCTAATTTCAATTGATCTATGTATAGGATCATTAAAACTTATATTAAAAATAAGCGATTTGTTCCAAACAAGTCCTTCTCCATATCCCCATTCCTCACGAAAGGTATACGAAAGCATAACACGAATAAACATTGCTAGACAAATTAGAAAAACCACTAAAGCAATATCAAGACTTTTTTCAGAGTAATTTGTTGTTTTAAATTTAGATTTAATAGAACTAATGGTTTCCGACCAAAAATTATGTAAAATTGAGGTTGTTCTTGATTGTAATTTTTCTGTAGGTAGTTCATTCTGATTTTCTTGAGACATTTGATTTTATCCTCTCGTTCCCATTCAATAACAACTAAGTATACTATTAATTTTTTTATCAATGGTATGTATCAACTAAAAGATAATGAGAGAATACTTTAGAAAAATTTTTGAGTTAAAGGATATATGAGGATTAAATGAATTGTAGTCATTAATGATAATCCACTTGGTGCCTGATTGATGTCTGAAGATCTCAAATTTATTACTCCATTAGATGATCAAATATTTGATGGAATGCTATTTGCAGTTAACGAAGATATTGGACCTGCATTAAGAATTAATGCTAGTTCTTTGGATGATAGGGAAGCTATAGCTACTGCAATACAAGGGATTACTGCAGTTGGATTAGGAGAAGAAAATAGGCGGGGATTATTCGGTCCTCTACCTGTTCCGTATAATGCTAACTATAAAGCACTAATTTATATTTTTAATGTTGAAACAAACATTAGTTCTGATCCTGAGATTCTTGAAAAAGGACGTTTTTGTGCGTTGTTTATAATTTTTAAGAAATCAATGGTAAGATTGATAGCTAATGTTTATTCAATGATAGAATCACTTCTTAATGTTTATCAAGAAAGTTACTTACAAAAAGAAGAGGATTTACAATTAGAGACTTTACAATTAATATATGAAGATATTATCGGTAAATTGAAGCTTAAACCAAGGTTCCGTGTTTTCACAATAAATGATAGCATTACAGTTGAATTTGAAGAAAACAAAGTAATAATTAGTCCGGAATTAACTTTTTGTATCAATGAAAAAGAAAAGAAATTATATTATTATATAACAAAGGAACTCGATAAAGAAATTAAAGATAAATCCTTAGAAATTCTAGATTACCTTAATAAAGATGAATATCAAGACTCTTTGAAAAAAACAAAGGTTTCTTCAAAAAAGAAATTTGAAGAAATATTAAAAAAACACAATTTTTCCGTGGTAGACTAACTAATTATTTTATCTCACCTTTTGTTTATTCTCTTTAGCTATTTTTAAACAAAATTACTTGAGGGTGGATTTGAGGGTTCCTCAGCTGGTTACATAATGAATAGAGTATTGAATAGCATTTTCAACACAAAAAAATATGCCAGATCTATAGCTAATAACACTCCATACGAATTATCTCAAAGGTTTATTAAAATATATAATTCGAAAGCATCTTCCTTGCAGAATAATAAGCGTTCATTAATAATTGTTCCTGGATATTCTGTTGACAATCCTCCAAGAATAGGTCATCATTTATATTATATTAATGCACTAAAATTCGATTCGATAACAAATCCATTAGGTTATCACCGAATATATCTTTTCGACATATATTCAAAAAAAGATGGTCGCTGCAATTTTCAACTTGATATTCCCCAATTAGTAGAAGAGCTCATGATAAGTATTGATACTGCAAGAGATAATTGGAATTTTGAAGAGAATGGTGAAGTTGATATAATTGGTGCGAGCATGGGAGGTTTAATTGTAAGGAAATTCATTCAAGAAAAGATGATTGGTAATAACTTGCTTCCTACTACTAAATGGGGAACCCTTCATATTCAAAACATCTTATTAATATCGACTCCCAACTATGGTTGTAAAATAATAGACCTTATACAAAATCCATTCATTCAAATAGTTCTCAGAATAATGTTTGGCAAAAATAATTTCTCAAAAAGCGAGCAATTTCAACAAATTGGTGTAGGGAATACCTCTTTTTTTGGAAAAATACTTTCTAAGATATTCAGGAAAAAAACTTCTGATAATCAATTTCTAAAAGAATTAAATGCACAAAATCCCACACCTGGTACTGTCCGTTGGATTACTCTAAGAGGAACAAAAAGTCAAATATTTAGTAATTTTATTTATAATAAAAAAATACCAAACGATGGTGTTGTTGAAGCTGATAGAGTAATATTAAATGGTGCAGAAAATATTTGTGATATTGATTTGGGATCAAAAACAGCTTGGAATCATCGTGATCTCTATATGGCCAATGATGTATGCAATTTGCTTTTCGGTTTACTAGCATTGAATTTACAGTTAAATGAATATCTTAAATTACTAAACTTGGAAGAAATTACTGATGAGAAATCAAATATTATTACTAGAAGAAAATTATTTGATGAATATTCAGTATCATCTAGAAAACCGGTAGCAATAATTAATGAGAAAATTTAGTTCGAATACGCTGACTTAAAATCATCATTTCGATAATAGAAAGGTGTAAATTGAATAAATAAAAAATCTATAGGGATTGGAAATCACAATTGGTTATTGTATCTAAAGAACAAGTACAAATTGAAAAAACAATTCTATTTGAAACTGAGATTGGTTTTTGTACTAATTGTGAGTATACATGGTGTATTAATAGAGGTAAAATCGTTTATTGTAGTTTCAAATATTTAGGAATAAAAGGATTCATTTGCGACAATGGAAATTGTAGTGTAAAATAGCTAATTTCTAGATTTTAAACATTATTTCTACATTTTTTTGGTATTATTACCATATTCTCGTGATATTAGCAATTTAAAAGTATTAATCTAAACGATTTAACGATAAGCATTAAATTGCTAGTAGTAGGATTGGTGAAAATTGGCTTCGATTGAAACTTCAAAATTTCCTTTAAATCGTGATCAATCTCTTTTAAAAAAGAAAAGTATTACATTCTGTACTGATTGTGCAATTGATTGGTGTAAAATTAGAAATCAGGTATCTTATTGTTCTCAAAAATACAAAGGAACTACTTGTTATAGTTGTTCAGATAACTCGTGCCGCGTTAAAAGAATAGCGGGATCATAATTTTTTTACGTTCCCATTCCTTTTCTTATTATTTTTCAAGAAGCATTTAATAATTTCTTGAACATATCTTGTTCCATTGACTCGGATTCTTCTCTTAATTTGTATAATTGTTTCACTAGTTTTCTTATCTTACTTAATTTTTCTGATGGACAATTACCTTCGATGATTTTTGCATATGATTCATTTACAATTAGTTCTAAACCATCTGTTCCATGGAATTTTATTCTTACCAAATCGGTTGCTTCAACTTCCATACCTGAAATTTCAAATCCAGCAGTAGCTAAGTTTTCCGTAAGCTTCAAGAGATTTTCTTTCACGATAACACCTCGTTTTTATTGTTCGTTTTTTGTGTTGTTTTCAACCACAAAAACTGGCTGCGAAAAATGTTTTTATTTAGATATTTTTTTTCTAATTTAAAAACTACAATATATTGCTATTATTTTCCATTTTTAATTCTTTCTGGAAAATCTCTCCGCAAGTATTTTCGCTTTTTTCTAGTATATAAAATTTATTTTATCACTGAAACATGTTAATTTCTTCATTTTTTAGACTTAATTTTGAAAGATTAGAGTCTTGACAACAACTGGAACAACTTGTTTATTTGCCATAGGTTCACCGATATCAATATAATCTCCTTCTCGTAGGTTCAATTCATCAATAGAAATTATATTACTTTTTAATTCTGTTTCTCTTTTCATAACATTACCAACACTATTACCAATATCATCTGAGAAAACCAGAATTAATGGTAACTTATTTTTTACAATAGTTGGAACTGCAGAGACAATCCCCGAAGCAAATGTTTTTAATCGATCATAAGAGAGTCCAATTGTTTTATGAAATGCTAAAGCAATAGGTGCTTCTCCTTCTATCATATCAATTCTTTTATAAGCAAAATCTATTGCATTTTTAATTTCTTCAGGGGTAGGATTATCTTGAGGTAAATAAGGAACAACAACTGGAATATTTCTAATTGGGAATTGGTTATCCTCAGTTACTAAGGTAGTTGCACCACTAACTTGTAAAGAATATTGACCAGCTCCAATAACGGTTGCGCGAATTAATTCAATAGGTTCCAGTAATTTGATTTTAGCTTTTTGTGATTGTTTTACAATTTCTTTTGCTACTTCTCTTCCAATATCCCCAAAATAATTGTTAGTTTTTCCATAAATATATTCCGCTACACCACCAGAAAAGGAATAAAAATCAACTTTCCCATCAAAAGTTAATAATGGTGTCATCATAAGCTTCATAGTTGTTTTGGAAATGGTTTCATTTTTAGTAATAACTTCAATTAACGCTTCAACTAAACCTTTAGCAATTTTTTGTTTTTCTTCCTTTGAAATTATTTTACCAACTTCAAGTTGAATACCTAAATCATCTGCAATAATCTTTGCTGCATCCTCATATTTTTCGATGACGTTTTCTGAGCCATTTGTAACTAATAATCTCCCACCTACATTTATACAAGCAGTATCAATAATTTCACCATCTGGAGAAATAACTGCAATATTCGATGTTCCACCACCAGTATCAATATTCACTATTGTTTTCTTCAATTCTTTTGCACGAATAGTTGCACCAGATCCCATTGCTGCAATAACTGATTCAAAATTCGGTCCTGCTGTTGCTGCTACAAATTTACCTGCTTCTGCTGCTAACATGCTAACGATCTTTTCAGCATTTTTCTTCTTAGCAGTTTCTCCAGTTACAATTACAGCACCAGTATCAATCTCATCTTTTATTATACCAGCATTTGTAAATTCTGAGTGCAATATTTCAGAAAGTCTCTCAAAATTAATGGTTTCTCTATCAATAAGTGGAGTAAGAAAAATTTGTCCACGATAAAGAATTTCCCTGTCTATTATTTCAAATTTCTTGGATGATCTACTCATTTGTTTAACTAGGTGTAATCTAGAAAAAACCATGTGTGAGGTGGAAGTACCAACATCTATGCCCACTGAAGTAATGTATAGCTCTTGAACATTCATATTCCGTTAAATAATCAAATGAATTTATATCCATTTCTTCAAATTCGAATATCAAGAAAAAAGTAAATAAAAATATTTGAGATTTTAATTCTAATTAAAGAATTATTAGCTCAAACCTAAATCTTTAAGGAATTCTTTTTCATTTTTAAATCCATGAGTTTTTGCTATCCGGATAAGAGCTTCTTTTGACTGTTGTTTTACTTCTTCCTCGGTATCTTCATTTATTGACTTTAGAATATAATTGATAGCTTTTTTTGTTTTGGGTGCAAATTGGGCTAAAGTTATAGCAGCTGTTTTTCTAATTCGAACACTAGGATCAGTAATTAAAACATCAAGAATTATATTTACAGCATTTTTGTATTTTATAAAACCCAATGATAAGCAAGACCAATATCGAACAGTTTCATCTTCATCATTTTCTAATAAATCCAAAAAGACTTCTGCAGCTTCCTTATCACCAATTTCACCAAGTGCATATGTGATAGCTCTGCGATTTTCTTCATTTTGTCCTTTTTGTAAAAATTTAACAAGAGGATTTACTGCTGCTGGATCTTTCAATCGACCTAATGCTGTAGCAATTTTTCCTGAAACACCTATCCCTGAATCCTTTTCAAGAGCAGATATCAAATCAGGTACTACTCTTTTATCTCCAATTAAGCCTAATGCTTCTGCAGCTCTTCCACGAACCCAATCTTCTTTATCTTCTTTTAAGGACATCACCAAAGCATCAATTGCTTTTTCATCTCTTATGTTACCTAGAGCTTCTGCAGCATGTTCCCTAATTTCACCATCTTCATGTTTTCTTAACATTACAGTTAACGGTTCAATTGCCTCTTTAGCTTTTAGAACTCCTAAAGCACAAGCTACTTCTGTAATTACTACAGGATCTTTACAAGTATTTAGTGCTTCTAGTAATGGTTTAATTGCTGAAGTCTCCCCAATATTTCCCAATGCTTTCGCAGCAGTTTTTCTCATAATTGTAAGATAATCCTTAAGTAATATTTCCTTCAACAAATCTACAGATGCTTTTTCTTCTGCTTTTCCTAGAATCTTTACAGCATCTCTTCGGAATTTCCATTCCGAATCATTTTTAGCTATGTCCATCAAGATATCAGCAATATCTTTTTTGTTTTTCTCATAAATTTCGAGAAGTTCTACCTCTTTCTTATCCAAAAGAAGTCGTCTAACATCATCTTTTTGAGTCAAAGTTTTTTCACCTATTACAAGGTTCATTAATTTCAAATGCTCTCTGAACATTAGTTTAGTTAATCTTAGTTGTTTATTAAACGACAATAATCCAACACTAAATTTTTAGTTGAATTATCAGTCCAATTTCAAGCTCAATGTGATGTATGCTAATATTGAAAATTACCCTTTTTCATTTTTTCTATTTAAAAGGAAATAGAGTAACGAATTTGAGTATAAAAGCTATTCCTTAAAAGTTCATTTACTAGTTTTAATTGCTGTGAATAAATTGGAAATAATTCTAAAAGGAAATTCTGAAGGAGCTGCTTTTGCTGTTTCAAATAAAGCATTGGCAATAGTTGTTGATACTTTGAGAGCTAGTACAACAATCCCAGTTATGATGTTAAGAGGAATTACTGAAATAATTGTAGCTAAAGAAGTATCTGATGCTAGATTAGCTGCAGACGAATTAAATATTTTATTAATGGGTGAACGAGGATGTCTAAAGTTAGAAGGATTTGATTTTGGAAATAGTCCAACTGAAATGAACTCAATTAAATCCTTTGCTAAATCATCCGTCTCATTTACTTCTTCTACTGGTGCTCGAATAATAGTTGAATCACTAGGATCAGAATGTATTATTGTAGGTTCTCCTATAAATGCTCGATCAGTTGTTAAAACAATATTAGATCTTAAACAAATTGGTAAATTAAAATCAGATAAAATTATAATTATTCCCGCTTTTACTGAAGGACCTATCAATAAGAGTAAGATAACAGAGGATCAAATTGGTGGTTTGATAATTGCTAATGAATTTTCAGAAAAGGGCATATCTCTTAGCAAAGAATTAGAAGAAGAAGTAAGTTTTCTAAAAAATTTACTTAAAAAAAATACTCTCAATGAATTATTATTACAAACCGTTCATGGCAAAAAATTAGTTGATTTGGAATTAAGTAAAGATATCGAATTTTGCAGTAGAATAAATCAAATAAATACTATTCCAATTTCATTCAATGATATTCATATACTAACTAACGGTATTGATACTGTTCGTTTTTCTAAAATGTAATGAAAAAATGGTTAAAGAATAGGGTAGTTCCCTATTCATAATTATTTAACTTTTAAGTTTTGGATCTAATGCATCTCTTAATGCATCACCCATTAGGTTAAAACCTAACATAGTTAAGAAAATCATAAGTGCTGGGAATGTAGGCATCCACCAATAGCTCATTAATTGATCTCTATAAGCAGCTAGGTCGTCTCCCCAAGATACAGCAGTAGGATCTCCTAAACCAAAAAAGGCTAAACCAGTAATGCTCATAATTGTTCCAGCTATACCAAGAGTTGTTATAATTATTATTGGAGAAAGTGCATTTGGTAAAACATGTTTAAAGATTATTCTGAAATCACTTGCTCCTAGAGCTTTTTCTGCCTCCACAAATTCTCTTGCTTTTAAACTAAGTACTGTACTTCGAACAAGAAGACTTGTTCCACCCCACCCTAAAACAGCGAGTATAGTTAGAACTACAAGGTAATATCCTCCTTCAAATAGACTTGCTACTTGACCAAATAATGCTACTGCAAAAATGAAAAGAATAAAATCTGGTAATCCCATAATAATTTCATTTACTCTTTGAATGATATCATCAAAGATTCCACCGTAATAACCAGAAATCGCACCAATAACAGATCCAATTAAGGTTGTTAATAATTGACCTGACAATCCTAAAGCTAATGATAAAGGAGTACCAAAAACCATTCTTGAAAAAATATCATGCCCTAGTAAATCTGTACCAAAAGGATATTGAGCATTTGGAGACATACCTTCATCACCTGCTATAATATGTTTGGGATGAGCGATTAGTCTAATGTATTTTTCAGTACCAGGGATCCAAATTTCAATGAAGTAATTATGTAAATCCCATGGATCACCTGTAGGATTTGCTAAACCAAACCAATTATCATACATTGTTAATATAAAAGCAACAACTGCAACTATACATAAAAGAGCCACTACTGCAAAACCAAACATACCCAATTGATCTTTACGCATTCTCTTGTATGTAATGGACCAAAGATTAGATCCTTCAACTAATTTTAGTTGTCCGAGTATTTCGGATTCTTTTTGCGTATATGTTGCTGTTTTATCGATATCTTCGACAATAGACATTATATCAGTTCCTTATTCACCAGATAATAATAAGCAATCTAAGAAGTGCTAACTAGATTAATTTTATTGATAAATAATTAAAAGATTATCGCTTTGTATGAATATTCGTTTTTGAAGTATTTTTAAAGAAATTTTTATTTTGCATAATGACTTTGTTTACTAAGCTGATATAAAATGACAGAACATTTTAATTTCTTCTTTGTAAAACCTGTAGGTAATGGTTCTTTATTTATTGGACCTAAATTATCTAATTTTAAAGATGATGAAGAAAAGGAGGATTTAATTTATGCTGCACATGAAGCTCTTGTTGATGCAGCAATTGATGTTTCAAAAGTACTAAAAGATGAAGATTATGGTGAATTAAGATTTTATATTAACAATAGATTAAATGATGCAATAGAAATATTGCACGAAATTGATGATAATTATTAAAAATACTTGAAGAAAGAGAATGGCGCCGTCAACAGGATTTGAACCTGTGACCACTCGGTTAACAGCCGAGAGCTCTACCGCTGAGCTATGACGGCAACATTTTGTAATTTATTTGCCAACAAATTTGTTTTAAAATCTTTTTGGTTAATATGCGATTGCTTCTTTTCTATCTTTTGAAATGTTTCTAGACTTTTTTTAATATTCTTTATTAGTTAATTCTTTATTGATAGCAACTAATTCTTTAAAACAGAAATATTAAAAATATCTTTTTCTTTGTTAATGAGAAACTTTTTAGTAAAAAATGTTGTTCATTACAAAAAGTAAAATATTGTTTTGTTATTTCATGGAGTAAGTCAATATGCCAACTGAAATACCACCTATAGAAAAAAAGCCATCTAATTCAGAGGCACTTGACTTAACATCATCAGTTAATGAATTTGAAGAAAAAATTGATGTTTCTGTAAAAAATCTAGAAAAAATACCTGAAAGAGAAAAGCTTTACAGCAGAACTGTTTTAACAACCTTTAGTGTTGGTATGGTTGATCCTTTTCTTACTACAATTGCTATAGATATGGGTATAACTGGTAGTTTAATGGGTTGGTTGCGTGCTATTACGAATCTTTTAGGAAATTTTGCCCAACCTTTTTTTGGTTTCTTTTCAGACAAAGTACGTAGACGAACTCTCTTTATTTCGATATCAAATATTCTCTATTCTAGTACATGGATTGTGTTATTATTCATTAATAATGTAATTTTTCTAATCGTTATGGCTGGATTTTTATCACTAGTTGCTTCATTTGGTGCTCCAGCGTGGATTGCACTTCTTGGAGAAGTTATACCTTCAAAAATTAGAGGAAAAATTTTAGCAAATGTAAACTGGTTTTCACAATTTTCATTTATAGCTTCTACAATTCTAGGCGGTCTTTTATTAAATAACATTGATTTTGAAATATCTATAGGATCTTGGAATTTTCAATTAAATATACTATTAACAATTGGTATTGGACTAGTAGCAGGTATTGTTGCTGCATTTGTTATATTTTCATTCAATGAAAAGAAAGCAAGAGAAAGATCACAATTATTATCAAAACAAATTGAGAAAAATGAATCATTAATTCAAAAAGAAATAGATTTAGATGAATGTGAAATAGAACCAATTTTAGTCAACGATAAAGATTCTCAGAAAGTAACATCAATTGATTTGGGTACAATTTGTATTTCCACTGACAAGATAGAATTTAGGGAAAGTGAAGAATTAATAACTCATAAGAAAACACCAAAAGAAAAATCAGAATTTTCAAATCGTATTGCTATGATGTTAAGAGATAAGAATTTCACTAATTTCACTTTAATCTTTGGCATACAATCATTCTTCATGTCATTTTGTTGGCCCTTATTTCCTATTAGACAACGAACTGATGTTGGTGCTGATTATTTTGGTATAGCTGTTTTTTCTGTTACAATGACCATAGCTACATTACTAACAGTTAGATATGCTGGACAAGTTTCTGATTTAATAGGACGAAAACCTCAAATGTTTTTGAATAGACTTATTCTTGCAACTATGCCATTAGGATATATGTTTTCAAGTAAAGTATGGCATATTATCTTAATGCATGCACTTATTTGCATACCATTAGGATTAAATTCTTCAGTAATGCAGGCATACCTTATCGATATTACTCCTGAAGAAGATCGAAGTATGTACATAGGATTTTATAATATGTTTTATGGAATTATTCTATTTCTAGGTTCATTAACAGGTGGGTATTTAGTGGATTTCTTAATGGGCGAGTTAATTCTATTTGGATATACACCTGCATTTGATGGTTTTAAAGCTGTAACAATAGCTTTTGCTGTTGGATTTATTGGTAGATTAATAACTGCTTTTCCATTCCTTGCTTTGAAAGAAGTAAAACAATTTCCTATTACATTAAAAGAATTGCCGAAAATAGTACTTAAAAGCAAAAAATTCCCTGTTTTATTAATAACAATTTTAGTGTTTTTTGCAATTCTCATTGGTTTTATGTTTCTAATGGGTTATTTGCCGTAAAACAAAACCTTATTTTTGCTTATTGTTAGGTAAATAGTACTTGGATATTAGAAAATGTTTCAAAAGGTAATTAAATATATATCAAATAGCATTTTCCATTGTAAAAATGCGGATAAATTTGTCACAAGACTTTAAAGTAAAATTATCCAAGTAATATAATATCTATAAATATAAGGAAGATTGTAATTTAAAAAAAGCCGGAGTTGTATGTTTTGTCATCTGCTAGGGTTCCCTTAAAAGAAATTGCCCTCAATTGTAAAGGTTGCGGAAAAGATATTTCTATTCCAATTTATGTAGACGATCTTAAAACACAAGTTGGTGGGTTATGGCAAGTTTCTTTCCTTCATAACGATCATGTGATTACATTACTGCTTGATAAGAATTTAGCTCTAAGGCAACATAGATCATCTACAATAGCTAGAACAAGTAGAGAAGAAGTATATGCTCAATCTTCTGCTGAAGCTTCACCACAACAATCATCTACTGGTGCTGCAGCAGCTGCTTCACCAGGATTACAATCAGAAGCAAGAGCAAGCATTACTCTCATGTTGAAGACATTTGGTAACACCTTAGAAAATATAATGAAACCTGTTATGACAGGCAAAACAGTTATTGTAGTCGGTGATTTAGCCTTAATGGAAATTGCCATAGCAACAATGAAATTATTTGTTCATAAAAAAGAATTAAGAATTAGCTGGTATGCAGAAACTTTTGTAGATCCAAGAGACTATGACATAATTGGTATAAGTCCAAACTTAAAGGATTATTATGAAACTGAAACTATTCTTGACATTGATCAGAAAAAAGTCTTCAATGGTGAAGAATGTGATTATTGTCGAAAGGTTCTCAAAGGCTTAGAAAAAATGCATGAAACCAAAGCTGCAGAAGAATTAAAGAAACGTATCCGAGATGTATATAGAAGTCTCCTTTGGATGCATCAAATTTAAGCTTCTTTCTTCTTTCTTCCTATTTTTTCATTTTATTTTTATTTTTAGTACAATTATTTCTAAACGTAAAGTAATTAAAGTGAAATTTTGAACTACTTCTTATATCAAATATATTTGAGGAGAATCATCAAAAGATTTTATTAGTTTTTAAATAGAATCAATTTGTTAAGAAAGTAAGGATGTATAACACATGGGAACAGAACAAATTTCCAAAAAAATTGACTTAGTTGTTATGACAGGTTCTGTTCCATTTATTACTGCGGGACTATTTCGAGAAAATTATACTGATGCTACTTTAATTAGTGGTGCTCTCTCTGGTATGTCCAATATGTTCCAAGAAATGCTTAATCAAGGGGAGCTTAGACATTCGGAATTATATAATGCTCATATCTATATACGTCATTTAACTCAGATGAATGATCATACTGGTAAAGTAAATCCTGATATTAAGCAAAGTGCTCAGATGCGAGTAGCAATAATTGTTCGTGAAGGAGAACTTAGTCGTGAAGAAGAGATAGCATTAAGTGAATTATGTTATTCTTTAATGATTAAAATATGTGAAAGAACTGAACTAGCAAATAAATTACGTAAAGGTAACATTGAAGGTTATATTCCGACTAATAAAGAAACAAGAGAAATTCTTGCTGAAGCAATTGAAGATTACCGTAAAAGAGCTAAACGTTCAATTTTTTATGAGAATCCTAATTTTTTACAAGAAAAAGACAAATTCATTCCTATTCCTTCAAATAATGATCTTTTAGAAAAACGAATAAAAGAATTTTTTAATTGGATTATTGAGGAATATTATCCTGAATATTTTCCAAAAATAGATTTTATTAATTTCTTTGGATTGAACGAATATCTTTCTGCATTAAAACAATTTAAAACAGCTTTTTCAGAACAAATACTCAATCAAGATTTTAGAGAGAGATTAAATTCAGATTTATTTAATTATATAATTCAGGATGGATTAATGCCTTTTGTTCTTTATTCTGGAAATATTCTCAAAAGAATTGATACCTTTCTTGAAGAAGATTTAGAAACTATTATCTCAATATTCATTGAAAATATTATAAGAATCAGAGGTCCTGTTGGAATTAGCATTCACTGCATTAATTATATTCTAAGAAAAATCTCTCTAGATGACAAATCAAAAATAGGTTGGTTTTTTGCTAAATATTTTCTCGAAGAAATTAACAATCGACCTTTCGAGCTACCTTTGCTAAAGCAATTTGTTAAAATCTTGGAGCAATTTAATCTAACAGAAAAATTTCTCCTATCTATTTACAAAGCATCTGATCATCCAAAAATTCCTCCAGAATACATCGCTCAATTTATTGATATTCTCAACACTCAATTTTCAGAACCTATTGATTTAGAAAAACTTACATTGTGTGACATGAGAAAAATTACACCTTCTTCAAATCTCTCCAACGCTGCAAAGGCTCCTAGTTTACCACCAACAGCTACTATTACGACTATGGATGATGCGGAATTTCTTTCATATTGTAAGTATAGAGACACGCTAAAAGATGAGTTGACAGCTCATATTAACTCTCTAATTAAAATCATCACTAATGATGAAAAAGAAGAATTATTACAAAATGGTTTGACATATGAGGAGTTAATTGATAAGCTATTTATCCTTATGTCCGAAATGGAAGTAAACATGCAAAAAAATTCAACTGGTTTTCTGGTAAAATCAGAGATGGATGAAGTGTTTGTTTATATAAAAGAAGAGAATTATGAAAAAGCACAAACATTACTTTTAAATGTAGTAGAATCTTTTGAAGCACTAGAAATACCTGAATCTGATTTTCTAATTCAGCTTTTACAAATTAAAGAAATAAATCAGAAAATTATTACAATAATTAAACAAAATAAATCAAAGAAAAAAGGACAAAAAGGGAAAACAACAAAAACTAATAATATAACACTGAAATTACTTGAAGAAATTTCAATGGATCTAAATAATTTCTTTAAAATTGAATCATATGAGGAAATAGCTTCACTAATAAAGAATAGTTCAAATATTTTTGATAAAAAATCTAAAACTTATTTTATTGAACTTATTGACAAGCTAAATATACAGAAAAATAAAATCCTTCAAGTTAAAACAGAAGTAAAAACTAAGAAAAATATAAAGGATAAAAAGAAATCGTCAAAGACTGGAAATAACTTAATTGTAAAAGAAATACCAAAAGCTACTCCAGAAAGTCTTCGATTAAAAGATGAATTATTAGTAAATGCGATATGTAATATTTTTAATTGGTCTCACAATCATTTATTTGGTAAATTTTATTTGGATGGAAAAAATCTTCCTACAAGTACAAACGACGGTTTGCTTTTTTATTACATATCCGAAGCTCTTACAATAGAAATAGGATTAATTTTTGATATTATACAATCATACACCAATCCTCGAACATGGTTGATAGGACAACTAGGAAGGATAGTTGCTACAGTTGAAAACAAAATTTCTATTTTCAATCTAAAAGATGAGAAAAAATACCTCCCAGAAGAAAAACTCTCAATTGATGTTAAATTTGTTAATGAGCAATTTAGGAAATTAGCTAAAAGAATTATTGAGATAATTAACCAATTGGAATCAGATGCCCAAATTGGTAAAATAAATATGGAAAATAAAAAATCTTATCTTGAAACAGGATTCCTCGGAAGAACTCAAGAAGTAAGTATTCCAAATGCTAAAAAATATCTTAATGAATTAAAATCTCTAAATAAAACTCTATCAAATAAAGAATTAGATTTTATTTCATCTGCTACTTCAATTAACTTTAAAGATCTTACAACAAATGTCACTTCAGTTCAGCTTATAGCTGTACCTCTCCCATCAAAAGAAGCAGAATTTCCAAAAATACTTCGAGAAATGTCCTCAAGATTCAGAAAATGGAATCTTGATTTATATCATGCTTTAGAGAGTATTTTCCACTTGCGTTTAATAATTGAAGACATAAATGATATTTCGTTACACAAACAAATAATTGAAAGCTCTCTGAGAGGACTATATTCTGATGAGATAAATAATTCTCTAGAAATTTTAGAAAATAGCCAATCAGAGCGAATTGATTTTATGAATTCATCAATAATTTTCAAAGATGAAATTTTCAAATTAATCGGTTTAAAATTACTTAGTAATAAACCACTTAAAACTTTCAAAGAAATAAAATTTAAACTTGTAGAGGATAAAATGGATTATACTTTCAATTTCTCACCAATAAAACCTCCAACTATAACTGAACAGTTATTGCAATACTTTATATTATCTAATGAAGAATCTGAAGTGAGTATTATTGGTAGAAAATATCGTTACAAACCATTTGAGAATGATAATCCAAATAATTTAACTGAACTAATAATATCTGATGCATTCCGAAGATCTTTTGAAACAATAAATGAAGGTATAGAAATTATAATGAAATTTGGCAAGAAAATCCATAGTGGAATACCAAAGTTAAGAGATGAAATTATGAAGAGTTATAACATAATTCAAAGTCAAATTTCTTCGAAATGAACCAATTAGCTAATATATAAAAAAAACTAATCCTTTATAGAGAAAGCAAAAGGTGGTTAACCATGCCTTTAGAATTGAAATACATACCATTGGTAGTAATTCTAGCAATTGCTTTTATTCTACTTTTTGTATTGCTATTCCAAATTATATCCTTAATAGGCAAGGTTTCTAAAATAAGTAACAAAAAAGAAGAAGAGGAAGAAGAAACTAAAATTCCCAAAATAAGAAGAATTTTTACAAAAACAACAGGAGAACAACTTGATAAATTATTTCTTTATACAATCTACATTGTAGTTTTTACAATCCTAGCAGTATTTCTGATATTTCCATTATACGCTTATGGAAAAAATATCATTTTAAAGGATATATGGCCATTTATTTTGATTTGTATAATTGCTATCTTTGCTTGTGTATCAATTATAGATTGGTCAAAATTAAGAAGTAAACGAACAATACAGAAAGATATGAGGAGATTTTAAAATTTGGATGAAAAAGAAGAAGGATTAAAAAATCAAAATTCTTCTATTGCGGATTTATTTAGAAAGGGAATAGGCTTAATAGTAGCTGGTCTATTTTGTACAATACTTCTATTAGTTTTTACAAGTATACAACAAAATCTCCTTTATTCAGGTAATAATTCAGAAGTAATTAATATATCAATTCTCTCAAGAGAAATTGGAAGTAATTTATGGAGTTTTCGTGTTTATGATTTATTGATAATTGTAATTATACTAATGCTCACTTTAATTGGTGGTTATTATTTAGTTAACTTTCAACCAATTGATCAATCAGCTAAAAAACAAGAAAGACGGAGGATGTTTTAGTTGTTAGAGTGGTCTACTGCTTTTCCATTTATTGTAATTTCAGTTATCTTTCTATTTAGTATTGGAATTTACTCTCTTATTTCTAGCAAAAAATTTCTTAAAATGGTATTTGGTATACAATTCGTTCTAATTGCCTCAAATTTGTTATTGCTTTCCTTCGGGAGTACAAACAATGAAAAATTATTTCTATCGGATTCTTTAGCTCAAACGTTCTCTCTATTTATAATAATTATAGGACTAAGTTTTGGAATATTTGGTGTAGCAATTGATAAAAGACTTCGAACAACAGAAGGTTCAACTGATGTTGAATTTGATTTCATGTTTGGATCCGACCTTGAGGATTCAGATGAACAAACTAGTACTAGTAATGAGAAATCTAAGGATAAGGAAAATATTGGGTGATAGCATTGAATGGTTTACTTCTTGCATTATTAGCGATTCTTATACCAGCGTTTGGTGCACTATTTAGTCTCTTTTTATCACAATTGGAAGACTATATTGCAGCAGAAGGTAAAACTAGAGATTGGGCACTCTTCATTTTAATTTTTCTCCCAACTACTATAGTCACAATTTTGCTTTTACCGATTCTCCATAGAACCAATTCTTCTTCTACTGAATGGTTGCCTGGAATATTTTTTGGCATTCATTTATCTGAACTTTCAATTGCTTTCGCTGTTTTGATAGCTGGCTGTAGTACTTTGCTAGCATTATATTCCATTGCCTTTATGTCTGATGATAGATACAGGACAAGATTTTGGTTTTTCTTACAACTTGCTTTATCAGGAATGATGTTGGGGATTTTTGCCAATAATATTTATTTGATGTTTTTCGGATTTGAAATAGTAAGCTTTAGTGCTTTCTTTTTGGTGTCTCATTTTCACCAGAAACAAACTATTGAAGGTGAAAAAGCAGGAAAAGCTGGTATTAGATATATTATAATTAGTCTTATTGGTGATTTATTCTTAGTCATAGGTCTAAGTATGCTAGTAAGGGCTTTTGGTTCAACAATATTCGAAGAGTTATTTGAAAAATGGATTGATGTACCTTCGAATTTCATTGGTGGCTCAAGCACATCTACTCGAGTATTGATTGGAGTTTTTATTATATTAGGAGCATTAATTAAATCTGGTCAATTTCCACTTCTATTTTGGCCTCTAAATGGAAATCAAAAGGATATTGATTTAGCGAAAACACCTTTACCAGTGGGTGCTTATTTAATATCAATTACTTTAGGTAATACTGGTCTTTACATTATCAGTAAATTCTATCCATTATTTTCTAACTTAGCACAAGAACACTTGACTGGAATTGATTTATTTAGTAATATACCATTTCTTTTACTTGGTTGGTTAGTCATAGCAACAATGATCGTTGCAACATTATTTCTAATTTCCACAGAAAATATTAATAGAACTTTAGTAAGTGCTTCTATTGTTCAGATGGGATTTGCATTTCTTGGACTAAGCTCTGCAAACCAGTTAGGTTATATTGCAGCAATATTCCACATTTTTGCAAGTATTCCTACAACCTTAGCATTATATGTAATATTTGGCATGATCTATGAATCATTAAAACGAACACAAATTTCTCGAATTGGTGGTATAAAAGATAATTTCAAAGAATTAGAAATAATGGGATTCATTGCTTTATTATCATTTGTTGGAGTCTTTCCAACAAGTGTGTATTTTAGCAAGGACATGGTCTTTAAATCGCTCCTTACAAGTGCATTACCATCAAGTAAAATAATACTTGTTATTGCAGTAATATGTTCTGTATGTTTGTCTTTTGGACTAGCTAAGAATTTATTTAAAACTTTATATGGAGAGTTAGAAGAAGAAATTGGTATAAAACGCCCAAGTGTTATTTCTTATCTTTCTCTAGGGATTTCTTTGTTATGGGCTTGTTTAGCAGGAATTTTGTTTTCATTTATTGGTAGACCTACTCCAAGATTTATTCGCGGACTTTTATTTTCAGAGTTTGATTTAGGTTATGATTTCCCGATTTTCAGTGATTGGATTCTTTCTCCTATAATATTGGTAATAATTCCAATATCAATTACTTTAACATATTTAATTTATAGAGACGGTCATGGCCATTTACTTACTAAATTAAGAGATAGTAAATTCATTATTTGGAGTAGAAAGATTATAGAAAGTATGTTTTATATAGAGACATTTTATACATTTATATTCACCAAACCAGCTAAGTATTTTAGTAAGTTTTTAGCTCAAACGAGATTGAAGTCTTCTGCGGCAGTAGTAATTTTGGCGGTCTTTGCGATAATAATTTTATTTGCAATAATTTTTCTAGTAGGAGGTACATAAAAAATGACCACAGCAATTAATATTTTAATTCTTATGCCGATTTTACTGCCTTTCTTATTAGCATTAGTTATTTTTGGATTAAGAAAATGGATAACATCCTTCTCTGGAGAATTGGGATCGGGAATAGTAGTAATTAATATTGCAATTATTAGTGCCTTAATTGTTAGGATTATGGATTCGTACCATAAAATTCTATATGGTATTTATGATAATTCCCAAGGTTTAGAATACGGTGCACCAACAGGAATACAATTTCGAATTGATGGTTCAACTAGTTGGCTAATGTTATCTTTGAATATACTTATGTTCTTTATTTTAGCTTATGAATCATCAAAAAGACGAGAACAATTAAGCTCACCAATATATATAAGTCTATTATTATTCCTCCTTGCTGGAGTAAATTGTATACTAATATCTTACGATTTCTTTACTCTTTTTCTTTCATGGGTAATAATCTGTTTAACACTAATACTTATGCTTACTTTCAGTAGAAAGGGAGAAGACTTGAAAGAAAGCGGAGTACGAAGTTATATCACTTTTGGTTTAAGTATGGGCTTTTTATTATTTGCAGTTGTGCTCTGCTATGGTATTTTCGGAACACTAAATTTTGATTATGTTTCTAATCATAAAGAATTATTTACTTTAGAAATTCAACAAAGTTTTACACTTCTGATTTATCTTATAATTGCCTTAGTAGTGATTAGTTTTGGTTTAATTGCTCAACTTTTCCTTCTTAATTTATGGATGCCAAATACAACTGAAAAAGTTTCAACTAGTACAAAAATAGTTATTTCTGGTTTTACTAGTTCCTTAGCATTAATTTCCCTTTTCAGGGTATTATATGGATTTTTCAATCCAAGGAATTATCAAGGAGTAAATTATTCATTAATACTAGCTATTATTGGTATAATTACTGCTTTTGAAGGCATTATATTAATAATACATCAATTTACTCGAAAAGAATCAGAGGGTATTAGTTTAACAAAAATAATTATTTTCTCCGCTATAACAAATATAGGTATAATTATGACTACATTATCTTTTGGAGGAATAATAATTAATGAAAACTCTGAAACAGTTTTTATTGAAAATTGTATAGGTTATAGTTATTTACAAATCATAAATATTGGAATAACATTATTCTTATTATTTATAACAAGCGAGAAATTTTCTCAGTGGAGAAATAAAAGTGATAATCTATATGATTTGCGTGGAATAGGCAAAACTCTAAGAATAACCGCTCTAGTTTTCATAATTGGATTATTTTCAAATGCTGGATTAATACCAACTTTAGGTGGAATAACGATTTTTATGTTAATTACTTCACTAATTCAAGCTGGATATTTTGTTTTTGGGATTCTGATAGCCATAATAAATATTGCTTTATTTGTTTGTTATCTGTATATAATTAAAATTATACTTTTTGACAAACCAGAGAGCGGAATAATACTTGGTAATCTTGGAGACGATATTTCATTTTCAACTGTAATAGGTTTAGTATTATCAATTACACTGATAATTTTAGGAATTTTACCCTCAATTTTGGCTAATGGCTTAATAAATGGTGTGTCAGCGATAGTACCATAATTAAAATAGAAAATGATTTATCTTCTGTAGAGAATTAATAACATAATTCTTAGAGTAAATTTATTAGCTAATAAACACTGATTTCGTAGCTAATTCGCTTATTGAATAATAAGGATGTAGTGATCTAAACTTGGAGCTAGTAGCCTCTGACAATATGAAAATTTATTTTCAGAAACTTGAAGATGAAGTAAATTACTTATATGAAATAGCAAAGGAAGCAAGGGCAAAAGGTTTTGATCCTGAGTTAGAACCTGAAATTCATTTAGCTAAAGATGTTGCTGGCAAAGTTGAAGGTTTAATTGGTATTAAAGGCATAGGGAAACGCATTCAAAGTCTCGGGGAACAAATGGACAGGGAAAATGTTGCTTTTAAAATAGCTCAAGAAGTAGCCTCAGGAAGATTTGGCGAGGGTTTACAAGAAGAAAAAAAAGCTGATCTAGCAATTAGAGCTGCTTTAGCAATACTCACTGAAGGTGTAACAGCAGCTCCTTTAGAAGGTATTGCTAAAGTGAAGATTAAGCGAAATGAAGATAACTCGAGATATTTAGCAATCTATTTTGCAGGACCAATTAGATCAGCAGGAGGAACTGAAGCAGCATTAACAGTTTTAATTACTGATTATGTAAGAAAAGAATTAGGACTATCAAAATACAAAGCAACTAGACAAGAAATGAAACGTTTTGTAGAAGAAGTAGATCTTTACAATCGTGTGATGCATTTACAAAGTCCAACAACAGCAGAACAAATAGAATTTGCTGTAGAACATCTTCCAGTAGAAGTTACAGGAGAAAGCACAAACCCTGATGAAGTTTCAGCTTTTAGAGATCTTCCAAGAATAGAAACAAATAGCTTAAGAGGAGGTGCTTGTTTAGTTCTTAACGATGGAATTGTTGGACGTGCCTTGAAAATCCTGAAAACTGTTAAGACGGTTGGTTTAACAGGATGGGAATGGTTGAATGAGCTAAAAGTAACAGTTACAAAAACAAAAGATTCCAATGAAGATGCTCGAGCTAAAACGCAGCCATCCTATGGATATATCAAAGATGTAATTGCAGGCAGACCTATTTTTTCTCATCCCTCAAAACCAGGAGGATTCCGAATTCGATATGGTCACTCGAGAAACACTGGCTTAGCTGGAATAGGAATTCATCCTGCTACAATGAAAGTTGTTTTAGAGTTTCTAGCACCAGGAACTCACATCCGAACTGAAAGACCTGGTAAAGGTAGCGTAGTAATGCCCGTTGATTCGATTGAAGGTCCCACAGTATTACTTAAGGATGGAACTGTCCTCAGACTTGAGAGCTATGAGCAAGCAGAGAAAAATCAAAAGAAAATAAAAGAAGTCTTATTTTTAGGAGACTTATTGGTTGGATTTGGAGAATTTTATGAAAATAACCATCCATTGATCCCTTCTGGTTATGTTGAAGAATGGTGGATTCTACATCTTGAATCAAGAATAAAATCAAGATTTAATAACGATCTAAAAATTACTGCAAAACAACTTGGTATGACTGTTGAGAGGTTAGAAGAATTTCTTCAATACCCGCATAAAACAAGACCTACTCAAGAAGAAGCATTGACATTTAGTTATGATTTATTAATTCCACTACATCCCTACTATACTTATGCTTGGCACGATATTTCCTATGATGAATTCTTTGACTTACGACTTGAATTTCTAGCTCATCAAATAAATGAAAAAGAAATAGTATCAAAATATTCAACCAATAATGAAGCAATCGTTCTGGGAAAAGAATTCAAAGCTAAGCGAATTTTAGAACGAATTTTATTACCTCATAGGGTGAAGTCTGGTTATATAATAATTGATGAACACAATTTGATTTTACAGCATTGCTTACAATTAAAAAATAAAACACTAGATCCTGAAACGATAGAAAGAACGCCAACTCCTCCATTTGAACACATTGTTCCATTTGAAATTAAATTTAAAATTCCTATTTATACCGGAGCAAGAATGGGGAGACCGGAAAAAGCAAAAGAACGTAAAATGAATCCTCCTGTTCATTCACTTTTCCCCTTAGAGATGGAAGGAGGGGGAAATTCACGTTTAATTCTTGAAGCTGGCAAGAAAAAAGAAATTGAGATTTCTGTTGTTCATCGAGAGTGTAAAAACTGCAATATTATTACCCATCTTTCATCTTGTCCAAATTGCAAGGAGCATACAGAATTAGTAAGAAGTTGTAGATTCTGTGGTGCTGAAACAAATGAAGAATTTTGCTTGAATTGTAACAAACCGACAGTTCATTATTCTACAAGAATGGTAAATATTGCAGAGGATATTACTCGAGTAAAGAAAGCACTTGGTGGTTCCATACCTGCGACAACCAAAGGCGTTAAAAAACTAATGAATAAAGAGAGAATACCTGAGATTCTTGAAAAAGGATTTTTAAGAGCACGACATGGCTTAAATGTTTATAAAGATGGAACAATTCGATTTGATTCGACAGATATACCACTAATGCATTTTAAACCAAAAGAAGCAAATGCTACAGTTGAAAAATTAATAGAACTTGGGTACGAATTTGATATAAATGGAAATCCACTTACTAATGAAGAGCAAATTCTCGAATTGAGAATACAAGATGTAATACTTAATATTGATAATGGAGATTTTTTAGTTAGAGCAGCAAAGTATGTTGATGATCTTTTAGAAGCTGTTTATAATATGCCAAAATTTTATAATGCTACACGAATTACAGATCTGATTGGGCATTTAGTAATTGGTTTAGCTCCTCATACTTCTTCAGGTATTACTGGAAGAGTTGTTGGATTTACTTCTGTTAAAGGTAATTTAGCACATCCTTATTGGCATGCTGCAAAAAGAAGGAATTGTGATGGGGATGAAGACGCAGTAATATTGATGTTAGAAGGCTTTCTAGATTTCTCGAAAAAATTCTTACCTATTACTAGAGGTGGATCAATGGATGCACCTTTGACTCTAGGTATTATAATAAATCCTTTGGAAGTTGATGATGAATCACATGCAGTAGATTGCATGAAGCGTTATCCACTGGAATTTTATGAACAATCATACAAATTTATTGATCCTAAAAAAATAGCACAAATTATCGATCTTATTGTTAATAGATTAGAAACTCCAAAACAATTTGAAGATTTCAAATTTACACATGATACTTCTGATATTAGTATTGGTCCACCTTCAACAGCATATTCGAGATTAGGCAAGATGGCTGAAAAACTTGAAGCTCAATTAAAAGTAGCAAAGTTAGTACGTGCAGTTGAACTTGAAGATGTAGCTGAACGAGTAATTAACAAACATTTCTTTCCAGATATGATAGGTTGTTTACGTGCTTTCGGTTCGCAAACATTTCGCTGTATCAAATGTAACACAAAATATCGTAGATTGCCTTTGAGTGGCAAATGCACTAATTGTTCTTCTGGAGGTAAATTAGTATTAACGGTTCATAAAAAAACAGTAACAAAGTATTATGAAACTGCAAAAAATTTAATTGAAGAATATTCTCTTTCGGAATATTTACAACAAAGATTACATCTGTTTAAGGAATCTATAGATGAATATTTCATACAAGAAGAAAACAACCAAACTTCTTTGACTGATTTCTTTGGTCAAGAAGCAGGTTAATATCCATGTTTACCAATCAATGGAACGAAAGCTACCCCACACACGGATTTAGTAACAATCTTACCATCATCAGTTTTTTGAACAATTATTAATTCTTGATAAAATCCCTTATTACCAACAGGGATAACTAATTTTCCGTTTGGTTTCAATTGCTCAATTAAAGGGGGAGGAATTGAAGGCGCAGCAGCTGCAACTGTAATACGGTCATATGGTGCTTTCTCAGGATAACCAAGCGATCCATCTCCATGAATTACTGTTACTCTTTCTGAATATCCGGTATTAGCAAGATTATCTCGAGCAAATTGAACTAATTTTCCAATCCGTTCTATTGTGTAAACATGTCCCCATAATGATTTATCCACATTTGAAGGAGCAACAATTTCAGCTATAACAGCTGCATGATAACCAGATCCTGCACCAACTTCTAAACAAATGTCCCCTACTCTAAGATCAAAAATGTCCTTGCTAACCATCATTGCTACCATATGAGGAGCAGAAATAGTTTGATTTGATAAAATAGGCAAAGGACGATCAAGATATGCATATTTTTTTGCATTTGTTCCGATAAAATTCTCTCTAGGTACAACTCTAAACGCTCGAATAACTTCTTCTGATTTAAGATAACCATTTCGTCTATAATGATTAATGAGTTCTTCCTTTCGCTCCTGTAATTGTTTTTCTTCGATCAAGAAAAGTCCTCATATATTTCTTAGCTTGGGAAGAAATCAATTTTTCGATAAAAAGAAGTGATAAATGAATCACTTTCTAAGTAATTCAGCAATTTTCTCATCAAATGCATAATCACCTTCCCAATTTGGATTTCTATATTTTTGATACCAATTGAAAGTCTTTTTTAATCCATCAAAAAGTGGCGTTGGTTTATACCCTAAATCAACTACTGCTTTTTCTTTACTCATTAGAAAGTGCATATCATAGGAAAATGGAAACATTTGATTACGATTCTCTGGTTCTAGCTTTTGTTTTATAACTATTTGTGGATCAAAATGTATAACATTCACCTTCTTACCAATTATAGTTTCAAGCAATTTAACATAATTATTAAGAGTAATTCCTCCTTCTCCTGCTGCGTTATACGCTTTACCTAATGCTTTTTTATTCTCCAATGGAGAGGATAGCAACCAAGCAATATCCCTAATAAAAACAAAATCTAAGATATATTCTCCATTACCTGGCATGTAAACTGTTTTTTGATCGGATATTCGATCAAAAAAATACATTTCTCTATAGATCGGATTATAGGGACCATAAATATATGTTGGTCTAAAAATCGTTATTGGAAAATTATTTTCTTTAAAGGCTCTATGTAATAAAGTTTCAGCTCTTCTTTTATCTCTACTATAAGGAACAGGATCATCATCTGCTTCAGAACCAAACGGAGCTTCTTCTGTTATTGGAATCATTATTATTTTCTCTTCGTCATATACACTTCCAGTGCTAACAAATATGTAATGTTCAAGTTTTTCTAAAGTAAGGTTTAAAATTGTTTGAATATCTCGCTCATTAAAAGCACAAGTGTCTATTATTGCTTCAAAATTACTATTGTTAATTTTCTCTGAAAGCTCAGTGTAATTAGTTCGATCTGCATGAATTACTTTCACGTTTCTAGGATAGGTATGCTCCTCTGATTTGAAAAATGGTGCATCAATCTTTTTATCAGATTTTCCTCTGTTTAGAACAGTTACATTGTGTTCTTTTTCGACAAGTAATTTAACTATCTCTTTACCACTAAATTTACTACCACCTATAACTAATACTTCCATGAAATACCCTCTGTAAAATGCTGGTTTATTCTATCAAAATAACCTAAGTTAATTTTATTCATTCAATATACTTTGGTAATATTTATAGTATTATTCCCTTCAAGTTCAAAATAGCAGTCTCTATAAATTTATTCTCAATCCCATTACTTGTTATATTGTTTGATTGTAAAAGAAATTCTAAAATCGAAATAAAACTTTCTTTAATTATTTCTTCTACTTTTGCTCGATTAGGAAATGAAAGTGGTATAAATGATAAAAATGATTCAGATAGTTTCTCCTCGATTTCATATATGGGTGGATTATAATATACTATAAATGCAGCTGTTTTTTGCCATGAGTATCGTAAATTCGACCTAACTTCATTCTCAATTCTCTCTTGTTCTTCTCGAGAAAAAAATAGATTTCCTTTAACCAGATTTTCTTTCAACTATCCATCCTCATCTCTGTTTCATATCATTATAATACAAAAAATAATACAAAATGATATTATTTAAACCCAGAAATTTCTATTTAGTAACAAATTGAGGACATTACTATTTTTTACGATCACTAAGATAATTTGCTAGTGCAATGAGTTTTTGTTTTGGTTCATTTTTTAAGGGAGGATCTGCTATTTCTAGGGAATTTCGTGCACACTCAGTTGCCTCTTGAATTAAATTTAGAGAGTAATCCAATGAACCTGTTTCTTTGAAAATTGTTCTAACTTCTTCCAATTCTTTTTGTGTAACATCATCATTCCCCATTAATTGAGTTAAACGTTTTATCTGTTTCTTTGTTCCGTTTTTCATTGCATAAATTCTAAGAATAGTCTGTTTATTCTCACGGATATCTCCGCCTACAGGTTTACCAATTTCCTCAGGGTCACCAAATATTCCTAAAATATCATCTTGAATTTGAAAAGCTCTTCCAATACTTTCACAGAAATCAGTTAAAGCTTTTACTTGTGATTCTGTTCCTTGACCAAGAATAGCACCTATTTCTACAGCTTTTCGAATTAGTGCACCTGTTTTCAAATGAACCATTAGATTATAATTTTCTTCACTACTATCAGGTTCAATTGTGTCACCAGTCTCGATAATAACTCCATCAATAACATCCTTGAAAGCTTCTGTAAAAGCATGTAAAGCTTTTAAGCTTAATTCAGGAGGAAAGCCACTTTGTATTATACTCTCAATAGCAAATGGAAAACAAAGATCACCTGCAAAAATAGCCATTGCTTCACCAAAATCGTGTGATTTATTAGCGGAATCATTTTTCTTTTTAGCAAAAATATCTCTAAACACAACATGGAATGAAGGTTTGCCCCGTCTTGTTTCATCTTTATCGATAACATCATCATGGAATAGAGATCCATTATGTAAAAGTTCAATTGCTAAAGAAGCTCGAGCAATATTTCCTTTACTTGGATCACCACCCACTGCTTCAAAAGCAGTTATAACAAGAAAAGGTCGTATTCGTTTTCCACCATTAGTAAGGTAATTATTGAATTCATTATAGAAAAGATCTCCAAATATACCCATTCCTTTTCTCTTCATACCATTTTCTTTAAAGAGTAAAGAGAGCTCTTTTTGTACATTTTGCATAACTTCTATTAGTTCTAGCTGTATTCCCATAATGAATCACTTCCTCAATAATTCAATAGTATTTTTATTTTTTCATCAAGCAATATTTTTACATTTAAATAATACTATAAGAATTAAGTGACAAGTTTGCTACAAGATAAGTGTGGAATTAAAAAAATGAATATACCTATAATTTTCGGTCATCGAGGGGCTTCTTCATCATACCCAGAAAATACTATGGAAGCTTTCAAGCAAGCATTTATAGAAGGAGCTTTAGGAATTGAATTTGATGTTAGATTTTCTGCAGATAATGAGATTGTCATTATTCATGATGAGCTGATAGATAGAACATCCAATGGTACCGGCAAAGTAAATTCTTTAACACTAAAAGAATTGCGAAATTTTGATTTTGGATTTGGAGAAAAAATTCTTACCCTTAAAGAGATTCTCTTAGAATTTGGGAACAAATATTGGCTTAATATTGAAATAAAAGAGGCAGGATTAGAAGAACAATTGGTTCAATTAATCTATAAGTATAAAATATCAGAAAAGGTTGTTGTTTCTTCATTTTATGGAGAAGTTCTAAATAAAATAAAAGAAATTAGAAGTGAGATTCCAACTGCTTTTCTTTATGATTTTCCAATAAATGATTTAGATGAACTAACAAATGAAATACGAATAGATGGAATTCATCCTGGAAAAGATCAAATAAATCAGAAATTAATTGACCAAGCACATGAAAGATCTCTATCAGTACGTAGTTGGACTATTGATGAAATCGATTTAGCACTCAATTTTGCTTCTATAAATATAGATGGAATAATAACTAACACTCCAAAAGCAATAATTAAGGCACTAAAAACCAAAAAGTAGTTATAAAATGGCACCAAAAAGAGAAACATAAAAATGTTAAAACAACAGTATAAATCATTAACAGTAAAATAAATAACCTTAAACATCAATCTGTAAGCTGGGTCCAAAATGGAGGATATAGAATCAATCCTATCCGACTTTTCACAGTCAACAGGAGTAAACACAATAGTAGTAGCATCCCGGTCAGGAATGCCAATACAAACTTTTGCAGCAGATGATTCAGATGATTTAGAGGAAGCACTTAGTGCCGCTGCATCAGGAATAATACATATTTCGGAATATGTCTCGGATCTTCTTAAATTTAAAGGTGTAAGAGATATTCAAATAAATGTACCGGGAGATAAGCACATAGTTGCAGTCAGTGCTGGGAAAAATGCCTTAGTTTTGGCAGTTTTGGAAGGAGAAGCTTATGTTTCACAGGCGATTACTTTAGTATTCATTGCACAAAAAATTGAAAGAATTTTAGCGAAAAATCCTGAATTACTTCCTCCTGGAGATAAATACATTCCAGATTTTGAAGAAGATTTTGATGAAAATCTTATGATTCCTGATATACCAGAAGAAGATTAAAAATTAAAGTGTATTCATTTTAGAATACTTCTTTATCTTCTACACCCTTTTTAAGAGGTAAGCCTGTTCTTGGAAAAAGATCAATAAACTCTTCGTAATCACATTCTTCACAATATACTAAAGCTTCACAATTCACATTGCACTTTTCAGCACATATTTCTGGATTAACTAAATTCCCTTCACCAAATGGACAATCTAGATAAAAACTCATTGAACCAGAGCACTTTGGACAAGGAGAAAGTTCTAGAAGTACTTTTGCTTGAACCGTTTCAATCTTTACTTTTTGGATGAGACTTCTTTTTACCTGCATAAGATTTCCCTAGTAATTATATAGATAAAAGGTTATATAAAAACTTGAGAGTGATTGGTGAAAGTATTTATTACCTACTACCTCAGAGTATTTTTAATGGAAAAAAATACCTCTAGAGTTCACTGAAAGTATTCCTCTCCTCATTCAAAAGTGAAGAAATTTAAACTCTTTAGGATTTATTTAAATGTGTAATGAATTAATGTTAGAAGGGTTTTTTTATGAATACCAAGAAATTCGAGCATTCAATGAATCGCATTAAAAAATTGTTAGAAGAAGAAGATAGAGCAAGGGAAGATGTCATTCAAATACAAAGATCAGCAATTCGTACATGTAGTGAAGCAATTAAATCCATTCATCGGAAGGAATTTGATATTGCCGATAAGAAAATAAATCAAGCTAGAAAAGCACTCACTGAAATTCAAACAAAAGTAAGTGGAATAAAAAGTCTAGAGTGTTGGAGAGGAATAACTGATGTAGCTCAGGAGTTAGGAGAAGCAATATTCATTAGTACAATTGTTCGAAAAAATGAAATACCTTCAGTTGAAGAATGCAATATTGGTCTTGATTCTTACATGCTAGCTGCTAGTGATACAATTGGTGAATTAAGAAGATATTTAATGGATTCATTAAGAACACAAGATTTTGAAAATGCCCAAAGAGCTTTCGATTATATGGACTTCATATATTCTGAATTAATGACTGTAGATTATACAAAAATGTTAGTTGGTCCTTTGCGACCAAAGGTAGATACAGCTCGAAATTTGGTGAATAAAAGTAGAAATGATCTTATTAATGCTATGCAAGCTCATGAATTATCAGTATCAATGACAGTACTTGCAGAAAAATTGGATGAATACAAGAAAATATCTACTAAAAAATAAGGTATTATGTTTGTCTTTATAGTAATTTTTTATTTCAAAAAGACAATCGCTTTTCTACAAAACTAATACATTTTAGAGAATAACTAATATAGTACGGAAATAAGTATATAATGTAATTCGAGTTAAAGTACCCGAATTATGGAGAGGGTAAACAATGAGTGAAAACATAGACTGTAACCTTAGTATTGGTGTTACAGACTCTGGAAGAATTGGAGAAGACATTCTTGTTGGAGTATTATCCATAGACAAAGATGACGAACTTTGTTTGTTAGTAAACAATCTATTAATTTCGAATCATATTGTAAATGTTTGTGGAAACAGCAACGGAAATAAATCTCCTTTAAAAGAAGAAATTTCAAAACAGTATATTTCCAAATTGATTAGAAACCAATCAGTAAAAATAGCAATTTTTCGAATACAACCATTAGAACAATTTAAACTTTTACAAGATATAACAATTTTAGAAGGGCAGAAATTACATGAAATTGGTAGATCAATTGATTCATCTAATTTTCAATATGTTGGCAAAGCATTACAGCTAAGATATCAATATCCAAAATTGTTTGTTGAAACTTTCATTAAATCGATTTTACAATATATGGCCTTGAATTGGTTTATTAAAGAAAATAATTGTGGACATGCAGATTTATTCAAACAAAATATAAAAAATGAGAAAAAAATGGCTTTACATATAATTGTAAATGGAGGTCCACAATTCAGTTCATTTCAAGATATTTTAAATGAGAATCTCAAGAATTTCTGGAGTTCAATTAAAACGTCTGAATCTTCAAAATTTTATTGGAATCTTATGGTAGCAACTCATGGAATACATCATGCTTGCGATTATTATCCTGTTGTATCATCAATAAATCATATTGCTGAAAAATTAAATGGTAAATTAGACAATTTCATCTATTCAAAAGAAACTTTTTGTGACATAACCGCTGATGAGATAATTAATCAAAAAGATCATGTTGGTAAATCACTTTTAGAAATATTACATGATAGTTATCTTGAAAGAACAGGTTCAACATTTCGTCCTCCAAAATTATGGCGTATCGGTGATTTTAGCGATTTAGGTGAATATGAATTAACATTACCATATCTAATGCTACAGAAATCAATAAAAGAAAAGAGAATTACTGCTAGAGAAGTGGATGATGATATTGATTCAATAGAACGATTCTATACCTATAATAATCCTCTAGATAGAGATGCATTTTTAGTAGGTAAAATAAAAAATAAAGAAATCGAAAAAATATCTCTTCTAAAAGAGCAAGGAATTGAAGGAATAACAATTATCAATGAAGAATTAGTAGACGAATATAGGACATTGTTAAATGGTATAGCAAATTTTGTACAAAAGGATGAGTGCATTATTACAAATGAGGATCAAAAAATCATTTTGGAGAAGATAGCTGCTTTTGAAAAGAATGATTTCAAGAAGATAGAGAAAGTAAAAATTCCTGAAAACATTTTATAATGTAAAAAAAGCTACTATGAAAAGAATGAAATTTTATAGTAACTTTTCTAGTAGCTATTCCTTATTTTTTTCATTTATCATTTCCAAAACTCTTTCCCTGACTTCTGAAGAGCTGCTAAGATCACCGCTTTCAAATTTCGGCAAATTAAAAACTTCAACTTGTAAGTTATTCTCTGAAATAAATTTACAAAGAGGTTTTTCATTGTGAACTTGGTCATAACCTAGAACAATATAATCAGGATTCACTTCTAAAATAACATTAAAATAATCCTTTCCTTCATTTCCTAGACGAGCATAGTCAACGACTCGCAATCCACAAATTAGTTTTAATCTTTGCTCTTCTTGGAAAATTGGTTTTCGCCCCTTTATTCTTAGTATTGAGCTATCTCGAGCAACAACTACCACTAATTCGCATTCTTCACAACCAGCAGCCTTTCTAGCTTCAGTTAAAAATTTAATATGAGAAGGATGAATTATATCAAAAGTTCCAAATACTAAAACTCTACTGCGATTAAATTTCTCAATGGGTGGTGAGGAAACAAAATATTGGCAATTGGTAATATTCTTTTTATTATCGTTTTCCGTTTTAAATATCCTCCTCTGAAATACAAGATTTGTTTTCTCAATATTCTTTTCTTTTAAAAAATTTCCTTGTGAAATCTCTTGTAAATTACAACAATCCTTAAAACCATTTATTTAGCAACACCGACGATATGACCACAGTTGATACAGAAAACAATCGCACAAGGATTGGATTCATTGAATTGCTTTTTTATATCATCAATCCAAGGTTCATTTCTACCATCCGCTTTATATTGAAATAACCTTTCCTTCCATTCAGAGGTTTTTCCCTCTGGGAAAATATATCGATATTCAAATTCATTCTGACCACATTCGGGACATTTAGGTTCAGTCAATTGTTAATCTCCTGAGATTTTTACAAATAACATTGGTTTTACTATATTATTAAGCTACTTGAAGAAAAAAACTCCTATAAAAAAATAAAAGAAAAAAAAGTTAATATGTTTCACTTTCTCTTTTTAGCAAATTTCTTTTTTGTCGGTTTCTTTTTCTTCTTGCTAGCAGAAACAGCTACCACAATAACGATGACTATTAGTAGTAAACATCCACCACCTGCTGCTGCTATGATCCACCAATCTTCAGCTATATCAAAAGAGGACTCTCCAAGTTTAAAGTTTGGTAGGTTATAACCCTGTATTTCAGTAAGGGATTCGCAAACAAAGGTAGTATTTTGATTTTGAAATATTCCTTCTCCTTGAGCTTTGTAACGCAAACCTTGTAATATTCCAGTGGATTTTTCATATGCAAATTTTACTTGAATTTTGAAATCAATATTATATTCAGGTGGCCCAACATCAATTCTATAGCTGCCTGTTAAATATGATTCGAAATAATAGAAATCCCCGCTATCATCCGAAACACACTCAAAAAATGGATCAGTATAATGAGACATATAATTCAGAAGATGAAAATTTGTTTGATAAACAAATTCTTCAAAATAAGCATAAGCCACTAAAGTGTCAACAAATGGATAAAAAATTAATCCAGGACCATTTGATATCAAAGTAGGATTCATCAATTGATTAAGACATTTGAATAAAGGATCTATAATAAGGTAAGTGTAATATGTTTTATCACTGATAGCCCAATAACTAGTAAATGATTCAGAGTAACCACCACCAAAAATAGTTGAATCAACACTTGAAGAATCAACAGTATCTACAATTAAGGTGCAAGTATATCCTTGTGCTAAATGATTTCCATCTATATCGAAACCATTGCCATAATAATCATTATTGTCAAAAGAAGCTGTTAATTCAGCTAGAACCATATCATAATGAAAAATATTACCAGAAGAAACTTGATAATCTGCTTGTGAAAAATTTATAGCAAAAATAAAATTAAGCATGAGAAATATTATAAAATAAGCTTTCTTTTTCAATAGTTTCTATTCCTCCCAATTAAGATAAATATAACTAAGATAATTAATAATATGAATTTTTTCGATAAGATATTCAAAAATATAACTAGAAAGAAGAGAAGAGAATTAATGATTACCTCTTTTTACCTTTAGAAGATTTCTTTTTTGTTTTCATTGGTTTTTTCTTTTTACTAACAGATACTACAACCACATGAAACATATAACAATAAGTTTGATTAGCACTGGAGTTGTCTTAGAAGAAGCAATTAGAAGAAATGAAGACAATAATAGAATAATTGATCTTTTCTTAAGAGGATTTGAATATAGGATATTCACAAAACGAATTAACAAAGATTATCTGAATAAAATAATTGAAACATATCATCCAAAATCATATACTGAATAAATTCAGGTAGAATTAACTATATTTTATTTTTATTTCCATGTAATACATTCGTAAAGATCATCATAGATATTAGTGTATCTTAGATAAGCTATAGTATCAGCAAATGGAGCATATAAATCAATAAATATTTTATATGGTTGAGATGTCAGTAATCTCTTCATTTCTAAATTCTCTGGTTCATTCACAACTTCATGTATTGATTGTTCAATATTAAATAGAACTTTCTTGTACACTCTGAATTTTTCACTATTAATTGATTTGATATCAGGGAACAAATGTTTCAAAATTAATTCGGAGCGTTCAGATATTAAATTCAAATAACTTTTTTCTTTCAAAACATCAAAAGTAGACTCACTAACAATCCATTTCCCGCTCAATCCAATTAATTTCTCAGTTGCTCTCTTACCTTGAATAACCCTTCTACCTGCTTCTAAAACCAAACCATCATTTTTAAGATTCTTAATATATCTGTAGATTGTAGAGGATTTCTTGGAAGCAATTGATATTTCATTATAAAGCTCAATAATCTCTGACATTGGCAATGGACCAAGTTCCAATACACCAAACATTATTTGATACTCATAATTTCTCCATTTTTCAATTCGAGGATCTTTTGTATCAATAAAATAATATATTTCAGGGAATTTCAAAATAACATCTGTATAATTATCACTTTCTTGATCAATTAATTCTGAGAAACGCATTTCTGGTTTTAGTTCTGTTTCTTTAGGCAAAAAGCACTCATCAAGCTTTTGAACAAGGTTTTCATCCTGTAATAGAATAGAAATGAAAAGAGTATTTTTCATTACTAGTTGGATATTTGGATGAGAGAAAGCTGAAATGATTTCTAATAATTCAGGATCATTTGAATTAATGAGTATCACATGATTTTCATTCATCATTTTTTGATAATAGCAAATCCATTCATAATATTTCATCTCATTTACAGTCTTATTTTTATAAAAGAGTTTAATTATCTTTAATGCTTCAAAGAATAATTTCTTTCCATCCTTTGATGTCCAATCTGGATCTTTAAAATCTAAAATGTAGAAATTTGCTGTTAATGAGTATAATGATTTTGTTAAGATTTGCCCTTCAATTACTCTTTTTCCTATTTCTATTACTAATTCCTCATCCTTTAAAGTTTGTAATAATCTATAAACAGTTGATTCACTTTTTGATTCTACATATTCCAATTTTTGATATTCAATTAGCATTTCATCAAAAGCTATTGGTGCTTTTAAATGGATTATTCTTAAAAGATGCCTGTATCTTGGATTTCTTAAAATTCTTTTCTGGTTGTTTGTAAAATCTAGTTTTTTTAATGGTATTGTTTTATCAATTATATCTTCGAATTCTTTTTCATCCTCTTTTTCCTTCATAAATCTCAACCTTTCATATAATATTGTCGTTTTTAGTAAATTAGTTATTCAAAATTTAATTAAGATTTTTTTCACAAATACAACTTTTTAAGTTAATAGATTTTTATATTAACCAATCCATAATTTTCTGATTCATTTAGATATTGCTTGATATTATGTATGATTGCTAGAAGTAGTTCTCTAACACTACTTTTGACTTCCTCGCAAGTAATCGCTCTATCATATATTAAACACTCAAATAGAAAATCAGGAAGAGCATATCTATCATCTAATTCGAATTCACTATCAGTTATTAACCACATAAATATCACCGATTAGTAAAAATCTATTGATAAATAGTTTCATAAAATATAAAAACATTTTCATAAAAGTAATATATAGTTTCAAAAATGAGAAAATTAAACACAATCAAACATTATTTGGTCCCAATAGTAGTGTAATCAATATGATGCTGTTTTTCGCAACATTTTCTACTCCGCCCAATTGTTAATCTCCTGAGGTTTTTACTAATAACATTAAACCTATTATATTATTAAACTACTTCTTGGAAGTTTCGATTTATAGACACTAGTTGTGCTTTAAACCATAAAGTTTCTGCTAATAACAAAAATGATTTTTGATTTGTAGCAATTTCAATTAGTTTATCAATTAGTAATTGCAGTTCTTCCATAACATGTTGATCTTCTGAAATATGTATCTCTTTAAGGAGTAATTCACAAAGATTCAATAAAACAACAATTGATAACTCATGTCTGATAATCTCCTCCTCATTTATTTGTTCAAGTATTTCCAAGTAAATTATTAGAGGTCATTGTTACCCTTTTTTAAAACAAAATTTCAGTTTTTGGAGGAAAAGATTAAATGAAAATGCACGTTCTAGATGAATATCCCATCTGGTACTAAAAATGATAAAGAATAAGAAAGAATCAGTAATTCTTTCTCTTTCTTATAATTATTGTTGACAATAATACTACAACAAATGGTATTAGTAATATTAGTGATGTTTCACTGGTTGTTGTTAATGATGGTATTAATGTATAAACTGTAAAGCTATAATATACACCTTCGTTGTCATCTATAACAACATTCTGATTAGGTGAATCATCAGTAGCACTAATGTAGTATTCAACAGTTTCATTGTCATTGAATGTTCCAATAGTTGCTAGATAAATATCGCCAGTATCCAATGGCATATTAGTACCTACCCAAGAACCACTATTTACTCTGTAAAAAAGGCTCACTACTTGAATACCATTTGTATCAACAACTGAACAGCTTATTGTAATAGTGTCTGTTGCATTTGGTGTACTGGGAGCATGATTTACAGAGCTTATTGTAGGTCCTGTTACGTCACTTGAAACAATGGTGAAATTGTAATATACTCCTTCATTATCATCAGTAGCGACATTATGTACAGGATGGTCATCGAATGCTGTAATATAATACTCTATAAAATCATTATATGCAAATGTACCAATGGTTACTTCATAGGTAGAACCGGAAACAAGAATTAAGCTTTCACTAATCCAATCTCCGCTATTTACTCTATAATAGAGAGTAGCGTTTTGAATCTCACTTTTATCTGTGACAGAGCAACTTATCGTTATTGTTTCAGTTTCATCTGGTGAAATTGGAATGTGTAGAATCGAATCTATTATTGGACCGGTTAGATCACTAGAGACAATTGTACAATTGTAATATGTACCACCATTATCATCCGTTACTTCATTGTGATTTGGTGAATCATCTATTGCGATGATGTAATATTCTATAAAATCAGCATAATCAAATGCACCTATTGATACTTCATAGGTATCCCAAGGCATAAAGGTCATATCGATATCAACCCAGGAACCACTATTGACACGATAATAGAATGTGACTGATTGAATACCATTGTCATCATAAACATCACAACTGATTGTTATCGGTTCTGTATCATTAGCTGGATCTGGAGTTGGTGTAATAGTAGTAATTGTTGGTCCAGTAACATCACTTGATGTTATTGTGAAGCTGTAATACAAACCTCCATTGTCATTTATTGCCTCATTCGGATTGATCGCTGTATCAAATGCTGAAATAGTATACTCAATAAGAAGATTATAAGAGAATGGTCCCAAAACTATTTGGTAATTAGTAGCAGAAACCATAGCCATAGTAACATCATTCCAAATACCAGCATTAATTCTATAATGAAGAATTACTAAGTCAATGCCATTTAAATCAGAGACATCACAGCTAACTATAACTGAATCTACATCAGTCGGAGAAGTTGGATTATTTCCAACATTTGTTATTGATGGTGCAATAGTATCAATTTGGAAATTCCAAACTACACTCCAATCACCCCAATTTTCAGCTGCATCTTTTGCACGAACACGCCAATAATAAACACTATCAGCTAAAGCTGCTGTTATATAATCCGTATTAGTTGTCTCACTATCTATTATCGTGCTCAAAAAGTCCGCATCATTATCTATTTGTATTTGGTAAAGTATTGCACCTGATTCCGAAGACCATTCCAAATACGGTGTTGGGTCATTATCTATTGTACTATTGTTGGGTGATAGTAGAGTTAATATTTCCGGAGGTGTGGTATCAATCTCAAAATGCCAAACCGCACTCCAATCGCCCCAATTTTCAGCTACGTCTCGTGCACAAACACGCCAATAATATGTAGTATCGCCTAATGTAGGACAAATATAACTGCTAGAAGAAGTATAGATATCCAATATAGGTGAACTAAAATCATCGTTATTATCAATTTGAACTCTATATACCATTGCGGTAGATACAGTATCCCAATCTAAATTGGGTGTTGGATCATTAGTTATTATCCCATTTGTAGGTAAAACTAATACTGGACTACTAGGAGCAACAGTATCAATAGTGTAAGACCTATACGTACTAAAACTACCCCAATTTCCTAATGCATCTTGTGCACGAATGCGCCAATACCATATTCTATCTGCTAAAGTTGGGCAGGTAAATGCCGTTAATGAAGTGTAAGTATTTATATTTGGACTGGAAAAACTTGAACTATCATCAACCTGAACATTATAGTTTACTGCAGCTGTAGATGGATTCCAATCTAAAAGGGGTGTTGGGTCATTTGTCACCTCTCCATTTAGAGGTGAAACTAAAACAGGTGGTATAGTATATACAGTGAAAGACCTATAAGTACTAAAACTACCCCAATTTCCTGCTGCATCTCGTGCACGAACGTGCCAATACCATATTTTATTTGATAAAGTTGGACAGATGTGATAAGTTGATCCAGTGTTAATATTTACATTTGGACTAGAAAAGCTTGCACTATCATCCACTTGAAGATTATATTGTACTGCAGTTGAAGATGGATTCCAATCTAAAAGGGGTGTTGGGTCATATATCACTGCTCCATTTGGTGGCGAAACTAAAACTGGTGAACTAGGTGGTACAGTATCAACAGTGAACTGCCAAACAGAACTCCAATCACCCCAAACACCAAGCCAAGTATATGCTCGAACTCGCCAATAATAATGACCATCTAATAAATGAGTGCAAGTAATATATGAGTCTCCTGAAAAAGCGGGAGTAAATTCGTCAAATGCAGGACTAGAAAAATCAGAATTATCATCCACTTGGATTCGATAATGATCTCCGCTAGAAACCGAACTCCAGTCTAAATATGGTGTATCATCAGGTATTGTTGCTCCATTAGATGGGCTAATTAGATATGGTGCATCAATACAGGGAAATAATACTAAAGCATTATTAATTGGATTACCCAAAGCATCAATCTGAGTATTTGATACTCGTTCATTTCTCAAAGATAAAGTGTTAGGAATTAACATAAAAAGACAAAATATTATAACTGCAAATATATTAAAGATCATTCTTTTTTTCAAGAAGGTGTCTCTCCATTATTTATAAATAACTAATTTATAATGAGAAAAGAAATCTATTTCATTATAAAGCTTATCAATCTAGTTTTGTTTTAATTTTCCTAAGATAAAGAAATAACTGTATAGTCATACAGTTAAGTAAATACCAATCATTATTGAGGTAAAAAGAGAAGGGCTTATAATATTATAATAAACAGCGATGTTGCAATAAATAATAACTGTAAGGCTTATAGAGATGAAATCTTTTCTTAACCAGATCCAAATGATCCTAATGATTCAACATTAGAAAAGTACCTCAATATTCTCATTTCCATTAAGCTCATTAGTAGTTCTTACCTAGTTAGAAATGTAGCAAAAAAAATAAAGCTCTTCCTTTCTTCTTTTTTTCATTTAGTTTCCTAAGAAAAGAAAAATATAATGAGTAATTTTGCAATTAATGAACCTATTTCTTAGAACTACAATATTGTAGTGTTGATCAAAAGTGTGATAATTTGTATTTTGCCTAGCCACAGATGGCGACATCTTAAATATTTATGAGTCAATTTAGTATTATTCTTTTATTTCCTCAAAATGAAATCAGATAGCTTTACTTCGGGATGGTGGTAATCTTTTCCTTCAACTCTCCAGCAATGATGAATTGCCTTTTTGGGGCACCATTCAGCGCAGGCAAGACACATCTCACAATGATGCTGCCAGACAGGTTTATTTTCAACCATTTTTATATTTTGGATAGGGCAGACCTTAGCGCAGGTAGCACAACCAATGCATTTTTCATCAGCATAAACACTTTTATCCGTTAATGGTATCAACTCATAGAATTTGAGATCTGTATCTTTTAGTTCTTTTGAATTTCTCTTCAGTTCTTTTACATATACTTTTGTTAACATCAGATAAATGGGAGTCATGAACCAATTCAAAAGAGATTTTATGGTTTTATAATTGCTTTTTTTCTTGTTGGTTACGCATTGGTAAATAACCTCAAGCTTATTCTTCCAATTTTTGAACATTGTTTCTCGATTTTGGTCTATAGGAATAGGGATATGACTGTAATCCAAGGTATTCATGGGGAGTCTTATAGAAAACTCCGCGGAAAGTTTACCATCCTTTATTTTAATTAGTTTACCTAAATTCTTTAGAGTAGGAAGTCCATTAAAATTTTCAAGACCTCCACAAGTACATATAGCAAAAATATATTTTGAGTGAATATCCTCCAGTTTTTTGATAAATCTTTCAACTATAAGGGGAATACCATAGAGTTGAGCCATATAAACAGGGAACACAATCCCAATAACATCCGCGTCAGTTTCTATACTTTCCTTATTCATCAAGGAAGGTATGGATATCAGCTTTCCATTAGTTTTTTCTGCGATATCCCTTGCTACAACCAGAGAATTTCCTGTCCCTGAAAAATAATAAATTTTAGTATTCATAATAGATATCATCCGTTGCTCTTAAAATCATTTAGTGTTCCTTTTTATTGCTTTTACAAACATACCTTTTGCTGATTTTTTACCAAAAAACCCTGTGGATTTAGCAAATCGAGGCATTTTATATTTCTCCTCCTATGCATTATTCAAATTTGTATTTATACATAACTCTTAGGATTGATATTTTGCATATATCAAGTTATATCCGAACTTAGTTCGTATATCATTCCAATCGACTCAAAATATCTCACATTGTTTAACAATTCTGAAATAGCTTCGAAAGAAGGCTCTGTAAGATAGGTAGAATACATTGGAAGTTGATAATTAGTTTGTTGAACGAATTCATCAAAGAATGTACCAATAATTGATCGATCTACAAAAGGATAAAAAATCAAACCTAAACCATTTGAAGCTAGATCTGGATTCATAAGAAACACTTGACTCCTTAACATAGGATAAACAATTAAAGAATAGAAATTAATTTCATCTTCAGCAGTCCACTCAGAATGAATTGGTTGAGTATATCCTCCAACCAAATGGGATAGATAAAATAACAATCATTTCCAGTAAGGATTTTTTCGGTAGCATGAATTAAAGCGATGAATGAGAAAAATTCGAAGAATGTTAAAATAGTATCATTGGATAAGTTACTATTGAGTGAGTATGAAAATTAAAAAAATCAAAATTCTTTTTCTACATTTTATAATTTTATTTTCACTATTATTTGTAATACCAGAACTTCAAGATGTCCAAGCACCAGGTTTTCTTCCCCATAGTTCACATGGGCAGTTAACAGGTGAAGATGCTACTTCAGACAGTACTCCTTATGATGTTAACGGCACTGATCTTGGAATTATTGTAAAGCATGCTGGAAAATATAACTATATTTTTGGTGATACTTTTGGATGTGGTTTTTATCATGGGAACAACTGGCGAAGTAACACAATAGCTTATAGCACAGATACTAATCCCTCAGATGGAATTACATTGGATGGTTGGATTTTAAATCCAACAACAGGTTATGCAAAGGAATTGATTCCAAGCGCAAAAATAGATTTTGTGGAAATGACTTGTATACCTACTGCTGCTGTTAGTTATGATGGAAATATCTACATCTATTATATGAGTGTTAGTCATTGGGGATTAATAGGAGGATATTGGGATTGCAATAATGCTTCAATAGCTTTGTCAACAGATAATGGGCAAACTTTCACTAAAATTGACGCCATTTCATGGTCCGGAGGAGGAAATTTTGTGCAATTTGGCGCAGCACAAACAACAAATACACTCTCTTCTAGTGATTATCTCTATCTTCTAGCTACACCTGCTGGAAGGTATGATGCTTGCTATCTCTGCCGTGTGTTGTGCGAAGATATTCTTGTACAATCCGCTTACGAGTATTATTCTGGGAAAGACTCAATGGACGAACCGATTTGGGATATAAGTGAATTAGAGGCTGAAGCGATTTTTTCATCCCCTGTTGGTGAGATTTCAGTAATGTGGAATGAATATCTCAATAAATGGACTGCTTTTTATTTTGACACCATACAATTAGCTATAATTGTAAGAACAGCAGAAAATTTATGGGGACCATGGAGTTTAGCTCAAAAAATAGTTGGAGCAGTTGAATATCCCTCGCTTTACGGTTCTTATGTCCATCCAGATTTGGTAGAGAATAATGGAGAAACAGTTTATTTTGTAATGAGTATTTTTTCAGTTTATAATACATTCATAATGTCAGTTGATCTTTCTTCATTAACAGCAACAAACACAATTAATTTTCCAGAATTAAAATTAATTATAGCAGTATTTTTAGCAATAACAGGATCATTTGTAATGAAAAAACAAGAAAGGAGAAAACAAAAATGGTAGGCGTAGGGGGATTTGAACCCCCGACCTAAGGATTTTTCCGATTGGAGAACCATCTCTTTTTCTTAAGAGTCCTCCGCTCTACCTGGCTGAGCCATACGCCCATTTGTGTATTTTTATGTCATTTTTCTGCTATTATTCTTATTTTTTAAATGTTGCTAATGTATCAGTTATTTCTTTCCTTTCTTTGTTTCCCTTTTTTTCCTTCATATTGTATGTGATATAATTGTTTTTTTTATTTTACTAAAAGTTGTTATGTATATTTTGAAGAAAAATACAAAGATTAATATAAAGCTTGGGCGATATATTGTTTTGGGGCGACGTGAGATATTATGAAGAGGAAAACACAAGCTCTAATTAAAAAGATAGGGGAAGCAATAGTTGTAATTCTCTTAGTCTCATTCATATGCTTTTCAATTGTAGGAATAATACCTATTAAGAATAGCATTGGAAGACGATTTGGATTGCATGGTTTTCCAGGAGAATCAGATGATTATCTTATACTATATAATAAATTTGGATTTGAAATGGGCTTACTCTGGGAAGATGGTTCTGAGATAAATTTCTTCATTCGATATTTTCAATGGTTAGGCTTTGCACGTGATAATACTGGAAATTTCAGTGGTTTATTACAAGGTGACTTAGGAAATAGCTGGAGAAGTGAATTAAATCTGAATGATTTTCTCCCCCCAAAAATACTTTTCACATTGGTTTTTAGTATGCTATTCTTTATATTTTATTTTTCAATTGATTATCTCTACTGTAGTTACAATCTATTGACTATGAATAGCAAATTTCAACAATTCAAAAAAAAGACATTTCGAAAACTAGTTATTATTCCAACTTTACTAATGGGATTATTAATTGAAAGATTAGCTTGGAAAGTATTTGATTTAGAATATGAATTTGATAACAAATTGCAGATTGAGTCTTTTATTTTGGACAAAAATTTCTATCTATTTATGATTTTTCCTTTTCTAGTAGTTACTTTCTGGTCTTTGCTATTTAGCACTAGAAATATTTCGATAAATGAAGAAGTAATTATACCATTTGTTTATAGAGAATATCTATGGAATTTTGGTTACACTAAAGATAAATTGGTGAAAATATATACTAGAAATATCATAACATTTCAGTTACATTACACTCGCGATAACCTTTCGATGTTCTATAGCGTGATAATGATAATCGAATGTTTATTCAATCTCCCTGGTTTGACGAATAATTTTCTTGTATTTTCCAAACATATGGACTTATCATCATTACTCAGCTCAATATTTGTTTTTAGTTTGATGTTAATTATTCATAGATTATTTCTTGATATAATACTAGTCTTTATTGATCCTGGAGTGCTCGAAGGTAAACCGAAGTTCCAGCTCGGAACATTGAAGACCAAATGGATTATGCAATTCTAAACCAGATACGACGCTTGAGTTTATTCTTCTTTCTATAGACGAAAAATCATAGAAAAACTATCTGTAAATAATTAATTGCGAAAAAAAGGAAACATTAGCTTAAGTATTTATTTGTTATTTGAAAAAGCTTTACAATTTCTATTTATCATCTGTTTTGAGAGCAAATTTAAAAATACTAGGAAATTATTGGTAATATAAGGGAGATTGTTTCGATGAATGAAACAGTGACAGTATTTTTGGCTATTTTCTTACCGATAATTGTTTTATCGCACTTAAAGACTCTTTTAAAATTAAGGAAAATTAGAAGGAATGGTAATAGGATTCCTGATGATTTCTTTTTAAGTGAATTATTAACTTGCTGTGGTGATTTTGTTCAATGTGCAGCAGCTTTAGATGATGCTTCTGGTGACAGTGATCAAACAAAAACAAGAAGAGAAATAGCATATGAAGAAATTGAAAAAAGAAAATCTTCTATGAGTGAAAAGGAAAAAGAGAAAATCGAGCTGAAAAAAATCAAAAGCGTGATAAGTGAAAAACAAAAGACAAGTCTATGGTGGATCAGCACAAAAACTACAATACCTAAAGAGAGAATAATCGAGTTAATTACTAAAGATCCTAATTATACTATTGAGAATGAATATATCATCAATATTGGATTACTTGGATTTGAAGAAGCTTCTACTTATACTGAAAGAAAGTTATTAGCTAAGAAAGCAAAAGAAAGAGAAGAAAAAATTGCTATGGGAATTTGCCCAGAGTGTAATAATTCAATCAAAATAGGTGCAGAATATTGCCTCAGTTGTGGGATTTTTCTTGATTAATAAAGTGTACAAAAAGATCTATTCTTCAAAACAAAAAAGTTAATTAAAATTAATCGATTATTCTTTTGTTGATTAAAATGGTTGAACCACCGCGTCTTCAAGCACAATTTGATGCTCGTCAAAAGATAATTCCCATTCTCTTTGAAAAATATTGTAAAGAGAATTACAAACTAGAGATTATTCCTCCCAAGAAAGAAAAGGACCCAAAACCAGGACCAATTGCTAGACCTACTTTTCGAGTATTAGATAGTTCCGGAGAATTAGTTGCTTTTTTCAATCCTTGGGGAAATGCTGAGTGTTATAAAGATAAATTCAAAGAACTTTATGAAAAATTGGTCAGAGAAATTGAAAAAACAGCAAAAGATGCTTTACGAGACTTTGAAGGGTATTAATTTTTGCTAAAAAAGAAAAAGTTAGCTGTTGAAAAAAAATACTAGGCTTAGAATTATAAAATTGACAACATCTGAATATTAAAAGTTGAAAAATCCCCTTCGCTTTTAAGAAAAGAACACTTTTGATATTTGATTTAGAATGAATTGGTGCGATGTCCGGGATTCGAACCCGGGTTCCGTCCTAACTACGGTAGTCAAGAATCGCCCTACCAAGGCAGGGACGAGTCCTACCAATGTCCTTGAAGACACGAATGTCAATCAAGCTAGACTAACATCGCCTTAGTGTTTTTTTCTGTTCTTTTTTTCTTTTAAAAGCTTTCGCAAAATGTGGATTTATTCACTTGAAAAGTTTTTTCTTTAAGAATAATTTTTTTAAGTCTACATAATCATTCTATTGATTGTAAAATTATTAGTTACTTTTATTTTGTCTACTAAATTTTTAAATTCATAACTAGGAATAGTATTTATACTAATTTAAAACTGTGGGAGGATTTGTTGATGAATACAAAAATTAAACTTTTTCCATCCAATAAAAGCATTAACCTAAAAAAATTCATTTTTTGTCTATTATTTGTTATTTTATTAATTATCTGTTTTCAAAGTTCAAATTTCATCACTAGTAAACAGTATTCTCATATTAGTTCTAGTGAGTTTTCTAATCTAAATAGTATTTCAAAATCTTCATTTACTAATCCTTCTCCTGATTCTGAATTAACTCTCAATCGCTTTGATATGATTTTATACAATATCGACGTTAAGAATGGACTAGCTTTTTTACAAGATGGAAAAAATGCAATTACTATCATTGATATCTCTAATCCTGCAAAACCACGTGTAACAAATACCCTTTTAATTCCTAAATTAGCTCATTTTGTTGCAAATGATGATTTTCTCTTTACATTTAGTCATCATGAGAGTGGGCAAATTATATTACAAAAATTTGACATTTCAAATCCATTGAATCCTATAGAAGTACTTTCTTATAATTTAACTGAAAGAGCTTTCAGTAGAGATGCTTATATTTTTAACAATTCATTATTTTATGTTCAAACAAATAATACTGATTATGGCGATGATTTATTTTTTGTTTCCCTTAAAAAAATAGATTTAATGTCTTCCCCTATTGAAGTTGAAATTTATAGAGAATATGGTTTTAATAATTCTGATAGTTATTTCGAAATTGATATGGATATCTTTTGTTTAGAAAATTCTGCATTCCTAAGTATTGAGTATAGTGGTTTTGTTCATCTCAATTTAAGTGATAATTCTATTATTGATGATACCTTTAATTCTACTATTAATCCTAATGAGTTATTTGTGTACAAGAATAATCTTTATGTCTCTGATTTATACTTTGGTTTAGAAATATTTGATTATAAAAATAACAACAATACTCTCACTCAAATTGGTAATTTTAGTTCTGAACGCGGTTTTGGTAGTTTTTGTATTAATGATGATCTTCTTTATGCTTCTTGTAGAAACGGTGGCATTAAAATACTTGATATCTCTGATCCAGAAACTCCAACGGATGAATCCGGTTTTAGCTACCATCTCGAAAACAAATTCCTTGATTATGTTGATTATCCTGGTTATGCTGTTGGCGTTTTCACCCAAGGTGATTACCTTATCATTGGTGAAGGATTAAATGACCTTTTAATTTTTGATATAAGTGATCCTCTTCAACCAAAAGAAGTATTACTTAATAATAGATTTGTGTATTGGAGTTTAATTTTTATTCCGTTAATAGTAGTAATTTATCTTGGTATTCAACAACTCATTACTTCAATTAGAAATAAAAAAATCGAAAAGGATCCATTTTCACAATCTGATGAAGTTTCGAAACCAGCTGAACTAATTACTGAAAAGGAATTTTCCAAGAAATATAATCCCTTCTTCATTAAATTATTGCGCATTTCTCTTTTTGTGTTTCTTGCCCAAAATGCTTCTGCATTACTCTTTTTAACCATTAATTTATTTGGTTGGGTGGAAATTAATTCTCCCAATCAATTCATTCTTATTAGTATACCATTAATTTTGGATCTCATAGTTGCTTTAATGTTCATTGTTGTAATGATTTTATTCTTTATTGAAAGAAGAAATATATCAACAATAATCTGTGCAATATTCTGGATTATTTGGATAGGAATTGCATTATTTTACAGAATCTCAGCTGGTATGCCGGGATTTGCTACTTTAGATCAAATGGTTTGGGGTGATTATTATGAAATTGGTTATCCCTATGGTGATACTTTCTGGATTAGTTTGTACTTTACTTTTAGTTCATGTGCTTTCTGGTTTGCTAATTATTTTACTGATAAAGCAATGGAATCCATTCATCACGAAAAGAAAATGATAAATCTTACCTTGTTTGCTTCCACAAATCTCCTAATAAGTGTCTTTGCCGCTATCTTATTGCTTTTCCTTCAAGAAATAAAAGACTTAACTATTGTCGTTCTTGGTATTATTTTCCTTTTACTTGTAATCGGAAAAATCATTTTTATACCAGCTATTGGAGGAATTGCTACCTATCTCACTCAAAGGAGAATTAATCTTGATTTATTGAAAATTAGTGAGGAGGTTTAACTTACTTATTTAAAAAGTTAAATTTGTACTTTGAAAATTAATTTTCAATTAGAAAAAAGGAAAAGAAGATGTTACTCTTCTTATTTCTTGCATTTAACTTAAAAGGTATTCAACCACAGCGTCTGCTTGTAGCAATCCGTATCCGACAGCATTTAAACCATCGTAACCCCAAGTAATAGTTTGCCAACCTATTTCTGGATCTGGATCGAAAACTTCAGCACTTCCAGCAAATGGGATTGGATCAGCGGTCAATCTTAGAAAAGATTCTACTTCTGCTGGTGTTAAATCAGGATTTATTTGTAACATGAGAGCTACTACTCCTGTAACATGAGGTGCAGCCATAGAAGTACCACCTACATAGTAATATTGACCTGGAAGTCCAGCACCAGTACCATTTGCCCACCATGGCAAACGGCTTTGTCCAACTCCTTGTGGATAAGGACCAACAACCCAACTTCCGGGGGCTATGATATCTAATTCTTGATCCCATCCTAAATCTGGATTTACTCTTGAGCTGAAATCACATATGTAAGATACATAAACGTTGTCTTCAGGTACGTCTGAAGCCCACCATGAACCAATAAATTCACCTTGGTATCCATAAATGTCAGTGTATGAAGACCATCCAGAAGCTCCAACTGAAATAATAGGAGCATATGAACCTGGGGATCCCAAACCTAAAGTTCCTTCGTTTCCTGCGGAAGCAACAATTACTACGCCATTAGCAATGGCATTATCAACTGCTAATTGTTCAACTTCGCTGATGAGAGAAAGAGAACCTAAACTCATACTAATTATAAATCGACTTTCTGAATTCTCAATTGCTAGATTTGTAACATAGTCAATTCCTGCTGCAATTGCATAATCAGTACCAAAGTTTTCTTGTATTCCTGAATAAGTTTCTAAAACTTTAACTGGTATAATCGTTGCTAATGGAGCAACTCCTTGTACAGGAATTCCATTTATGGTATAACCAATTATTGTACTTGTCACATGTGTTCCATGAGGATGATCTGCGATGAAGTTAACGGTTTCCACTACATGTGGAATATATTTTTCTTCTGCGGCATTTTCATCCGTTCTTATTGCACTCATCACGCCTCTATCAACAAAGCCTCTTCCCCATTCTGTTTTTATTCTTTCTTCGGGGAAGTAATCTTTCCAATTAGCTACTAATCCAGTATCTAGTACTGCGACATAAACACCTTCACCTGTAACTTCTGGATGTGATTCAATAACTTTGTCTTTGTCGATTATGTCCAAATCCCAAGCCATTCTTGAGCTGGAATCGTAATAATCTGGAAAATCTTGGAAATTAATGGGGCCATTAAGTCCATTTATACTATTAGTAGAATAGCTTGTAAATGAGATCGCTGCAAAAGTTGGGAAGACTGCTATCAATAATATTATCATTATTGCCTTTTTATTCAATGCTAACCACTCATTGCGTTTTTTTTAAAAAAATGCAATATCAAATTCAATTTGTACGTATATATAGAATCTCTCTAAACGGTTTAGCGATGGTTTTGATTGTGTTTGATTTACATTTAAGAAAAAAATTCTGTATCAAAAATTTTGTTTGATATTATATTTTACAAAGTATCTTTCTTACCTTCTATATCAAAGAAACGTGCTTCTTGACCAACCGGTTGGATAGAGGGTACAATTGTTCTTACAATATTTTCTTCTAAAATTTCCGTTTTTTCCAGTTCTGAAATTGGTATTGGTTTTATCAATTCAGCCTTTATACTAACAGGTGTCTGATAATGTACCTCACATTGACGTTTTTTAATTGCTGAAATTAACTCATCTTCATCGTTAATTTCCTCATAGAAATAGGTACTAATTGTTCCCACATTATGTAAAAAATGAGCATCACTTCCTCCTACTAAAGGAATATTCATTAAATCAGCTGCTAGCTCTGTAGCTCTATTCTGTGCAATATTGCAATTGGCATTTATTTCTAGTGCATCAAAACTATAATTGTAAACATTTTCTCCCAAACTAAGAGAAGCTCTTCTAAAGGGATGCGCACAAATAGTAATTCCATCTCTCTCTTTTACCCACTCAATTGTTTCTTCTACTGATTTCCGATAAATAGGTTTTTCTTCAATGCCATAGACTAATACATGTCCTAATTTTGTAGTAATTTCCACACCTGCAAAAACTTTCACTTCATATTTCTTTGCAATTTCTTTTGCTTTTGCTGTTGCTTCTATGGAGTCATGGTCAGTAATTATAATTCCATCTAGATTGATCTCCTTCAATTTCTTTAGAAGGTCTTCCAGATTTATTTTCGAATCAAAGCTATGATTCGAATGAATGTGCATATCTACAAACATAAACTTAGATGACTCCGATTTTTATTCTAATATACATTTAATTCTTAAATTTAAACTTTAATAATATCTCTTTTTGAGGCAAAAAAAGAGTGATTCACTTTTTCTCATCTATTTGTAAAAATTGCAATCCATCTTCGAATGAAGTTGCTACTGGAAGTTTATAACCACGAAGATTTAATTCTTCAGCTAATGCCTGAGCTAGTTGTTCGGTTGCTTCTTCTATTTCAATTAAATCTAATGATTTTAATAAAACTGACATTTTTTGTGGATATTTCTTTGATAGATTGGTAATTGCTTCTGTTGTTGAGAAGAAACAATTTCTTTTCCAAATTCTTCCTTGCAGGGTTGTAAAAGCCCAAAGATTCCATTCTGCATTATCGCTTGCAGCATATAATCCAGCTACTACATCCCCTTTTTCTGTAGCTGATTTAGCTTTATTTAGAAATTCAATCACACTTGGCCATTCTGTTACAATACCTTTGATGTCCTTATCACTTATTTTATTATTTTCAATAATCCATTCTTTTATCAGAAGATTAATTTCATCAATTAATTCTGTTGCAATAGGTAATGCTTCAGAAGAGCTAGCTTTTATGAGATTTGTGTATCTATTAACAAAATCATTTGGTTTTTTATCAAATTCAGCAATTTCTTGTAATTGTTTTCCCCAATTATTCATTAGATATTGATTATTCAAAGCAGATAATATGTGGACTAATTCATTAGCAATATCCCAGATTATTAATCTAGTATCTAGCTCATTTTGATTATCAATTATTTTTTGTAAACGCCACAATTTCCCATAGAGACTATCATAAGAATTAATTGCTCGTTGAAGCGTTGCTTTTCCTCCATCTTTGATTTGTTTCTGAAATTTCTCAAATCTTTCTGTTACCCTTTTAGATTTTGACCAAAGAATTTTTGCATGAGCAATTGATGCTGCTCCAACACTCCAATACCCCCAAGTACCTTTAGCACTATCTTCTATTTGTTTCCAGTTTTGCGACCAAAGGCAAATTGGTCTATCATCTATTACAAATTCCCATACAACCTCTTTCTCGTCAGTAACTACGATCATATCAAAATCAGAGCGTTCATGTCCTCTACCTTGTGCTATACTCCCATATAATAGAACTAAATCTATTTCTTTAACCTGTTTAACAATCAAATCTGCTATCTGTTGAGCTTGTTTTAGTAATTCTTCCATGTTTATTCACAAAATCCATTGATTAAAAGCATCTGCATTGAAAAACCAAGAGGTGAAAAAGTTTTATAAACAATACTATCAATCAAAATTACAGAGGAATTACAATGAGGAATAGTGTTCTTCTTTTCCGGTAAAGAATTTTCTTCTCGAATATATAATTACTGGATGGAGGACAATTCAACTCGAATGATTTCTTCTGATTCTGGTAACCAATCACAAAGAGGGTATTTTGAGATTAAGCATTTCTTTTTTTATAATAAGAGTTTTATATCTACAATTTGCCGTTCTTGTAATGAAGCACCAGAAGGAACTCCTTCCAACAAACAAAATAACAAGATTATGAATATTGGAGGTTCAAATAACAATGACTGAATACAATGCAAATAAAGTGGAACCTAAGTGGAATAAATGTTGGGCTGAAGCAAAAATCTTCGAAGCAAATGTTGATTATGATAAAAAGAAATTCATGGTTACTTTCCCAATAGCATATCTAAATGGAAGCATTCACGTAGGGCATGGCTATACTATTATGAAATGTGATTCATACGCTCGATACAAACGAATGTTGGGTTACAACGTAATTTACCCCCAAGGATGGCATGCAACTGGTCAACCAATTCAAGGAGTAG
>Ga0307378_10000542_pt1 | contig 66588 bp, 63 predicted proteins | sample UN1MG_FD_202238 | JGI IMG/M metagenome (GOLD analysis project Ga0307378, IMG submission 202238) | Soil microbial communities from Risofladan, Vaasa, Finland - UN-1 | ecosystem: Environmental > Terrestrial > Soil > Coastal area > Acid sulfate soil | place: Finland: Risofladan, Vaasa | collected... | reverse complement strand
TTTAAATCAAAGGAATAGAGGTGAAAATAGCCATATTAGCTGGATTTGTACCTACGCAGGTAGGGGGCACTGAGATTGCCACCTGCTACCTTGCCCAATATCTGGCAAAATTAGGGCATCAGGTCCATATCATCACCGGCGATATTCCCCCCACCGTTTCGGAAACCGAAGGAATTCAGATTCATAAGGTGAGGATTATCCGCGGGAAGTGTCTTGAGTTCCTCTCCTTCCTTATTGCCTGCCTGACTGCTTTGAGGAAAATCAAACCGGATATAGTGCATGCTCAGAATATCGTACGAGCCTTACCTGCTTGCGTGATTAAAGCAATATTAGGCAAGCCATATGTGGTCTATGGTCGGGGCTCTGACATTTACTTTTTATCTTCTTTTAACCGGTTAATCTACCGGATAGCCGTATCCCGGGCTTCAATGGTAATTGCTCAGACAGAGGATATGAAAAGGTCTCTATGTAAGCTTTACTCAAAAGATATCGTTGTTATTCCCAACGGGGTGGAGGTAAGCAAATTCGCCGAGTGTCCCCGGGAAGGAAGCCGCCGGCAATTACGGATTGGCGAGACGGAGAGGGTTCTCCTTTTCGCAGGGCGACTGGAACCCATTAAGGGGGTGAAGTATCTGATTGAAGCCATGAGCCTGATATGTCAGGAAGATAAAGTTAGGCTATTAATTGTTGGTGAGGGTGGGGAAAGGCAAATGCTGGAGACACTGGCAGCCCGATTGAAGCTTACTGAGTGCATCAGTTTCCAGGGACAGGTTTTTCATAATATAATACCGCAATATATGACAGCCGCTGACATATTTATCCTGCCCTCGCTTTCTGAGGGTTTTCCGGTCACCTCCCTTGAAGCTATGGCGTCAGGGCTTCCCATAATAGCGACTAAGGTCAGGGGTATGCCGGAGATAGTTACCGAAGGGGAAAATGGCTTCCTTGTCCCACCCCGAAACCCAGAGAAGCTCGCTGAGAAGATTTTGCTTCTGTTGAATAATAGTGAGTTAAGGGAAAAGATAGCTCGTAATAACCGGGAGAAAGCCCGACAGTATTCATGGGAGAATGTGGCTAAGAAACTGGAGGAGGTTTATACTAATATAAAAATAAAGTGAGGTTAGGGATGAAGACAGCGTTAATCACTGGGGTTACCGGTCAGGATGGTTCTTACCTGGCGGAGTTGTTACTTCAAAAGGATTATTGTGTCTATGGCATCGTGAGGAGGAGTAGTTCGTTTAATACCGGGAGGATTGACCATTTAATACAGGAACCTCATGAGAAGGGTAGCAGATTTGATTTCATTCGGGGGGACCTAACAGATGCCAGCTCCCTGAGCAGAATACTGAGGAGAATAAAGCCTGACGAGATTTACAACCTTGCTGCCCAGAGCCATGTTATGGTTAGCTTTGAAATCCCGGAATATACTCTGGATACTATCGTGATGGGGGTAATAAGGCTTCTTGAAGCGGTGCGGGAAGCGGAAATTGCCCCCCGAATTTACCAGGCATCAAGCAGCGAGATGTTCGGCAATGCTCCTGCCCCACAGAATGAAAACACTCCCTTCTGTCCACGAAGTCCCTATGCCGCCGCCAAGGTCTGCGCCCATCACCTGTGTGTGAACTACCGGCAGGCCTACGGGGTATGGATATGTGACGGCATCTTATTTAACCATGAATCCCCCAGAAGGGGGGAGACCTTTGTCACCCGAAAAATCACCCGCGCTGTGGCTCGGATTAAGCTTGGCATCCAGAAGAAGTTATATTTAGGCAACCTGGACGCCAAAAGGGACTGGGGATATGCCCCTGAGTATGTGGAGACGATGTGGAAAATGCTTCAGCAGGATGAGCCTGATGACTACGTGATTGCTACCGGCGAGTCTCACAGTGTTAGAGAGTTCTTGGAAGAAGCATTCACTTATGCCGAACTCGACTGGAGAGAATATGTGGACACTGACCCCAGGCTTTTCCGTCCTACCGAGGCAGAGTTCTTGCTGGGCGATGCCTCTAAAGCTAGAAAGAAACTGGGCTGGGAGCCTAAAGTCCGCTTTAAGGAACTGGTTAAACTAATGTTGAATGCTGACCTGAAGAGGGAGCAGATTTTACTGGAGGGGACGGCAGCTCACAATCGTCAGTGGATGACACATATCTAACATAGGGAAAGGCACGAAAGGAGATAGGTGGCTTGAGCTGGCTGAGAAATAAGAGGATTGCGGTAACTGGTGGTGCTGGTTTCTTGGGAACACAGGTTGTGAGGAAGCTAGCAGAAAGAGGTTACCAAAGTATTGTTGTGCCCAGAAGCAAGGATTATGATCTGGTTGACAATGAAGCTGTGAAAAGACTCTACCACGACTCCAAGCCGGATATTGTTATCCATCTAGCTGCTAGAGTCGGTGGTATCGGCGCCAATAAGGAAAATCCCGGGAAATTCTTCTACGATAACCTAATAATGGGTGTGCAAATGATGGAGCAGGGGAGGCTTTTCGGGGTAGAGAAATTCGTAGCTGCAGGAACAGTCTGTGCTTATCCAAAATACATTCCCATTCCTTTTAAAGAAGAAGACCTGTGGAATGGTTACCCTGAAGAGACCAACGCTCCCTATGGGCTTGCCAAGAAAATGCTCCTTGTCCAGGCGCAAAGTTACCGAAAGCAGTATGGGTTTAACGCCATTTATCTCCTACCGGTTAATCTCTACGGTCCGGGGGATAACTTTGACCTGGAATCTTCCCATGCTATCCCTGCTCTGATTAGGAAGTGTGTAGATGCAATTGAGAATAACGAGAGGGAGGTAGTTGCTTGGGGAACAGGGAAGCCTACAAGGGAGTATCTTTACATAGAGGATGCCGCTGAAGGAATTATCCTTGCTACTGAAAAATACAATAAACCCGGACCGGTAAATCTTGGATCTGGATTTGAGATCTCCATTAGAGATTTGGCCAGTTTGATTGCCAAATTGGCTGGATTTAAGGGGCAAATAACATGGGATACCTCTAGGCCAGACGGACAACCAAGGCGGCTCTTTGATAGCTCTAAGGCGGAAAAGGAGTTTGGATTTAAGGCTAAGATGAACTTTGAAGAAGGGTTAAGGAAAACCGTTGAATGGTATAAAGAACAGCGGATTAAAAGCTTGCTGAAGTAATTTTCAGGAGGGATAAACAGCGTGGAAAAAACAATTGAGATTAAAAGACAGATAAAAGACCTGATTAAAGAATATTATTCTGCGACGAAAAGTAAAGCGGCATTTGTTCCAGGAAGAACGGAAATACCGTTAGCAGTTCCACTTTATGATTGGGAGGAGGTATGGGAAGCTGTTGGCTGTCTGTTAGATGCTCAGGTAACAATGGGAGAGAAGGTAAAGCAATTTGAGTCCATGTTTGCTGAGTATATTGGGAGTCGTTTCGCAACTATGGTCAATTCAGGGTCAAGCGCAAACCTTCTGGCACTCTCCATCCTAACAAATCCTCTACTTGAAAAGCGGATCAATCCAGGGAGTGAAATAATAACACCTGCAGTGACTTGGGCAACTACTATATTTCCAATTATTAATTGCAGTCTTGTCCCTGTCCTAGTTGATGTGGATCTAGAGACATTCAACATAAACACGGAGGAAATTGAGAAGGCTATAACTGATAAGACAAGGGCAATAATGCCTGTCCATTTGCTGGGGAACCCTTGCGATATGGATAAAATTATGGAGATAGCTAACAAGCATAATTTATATGTTATAGAGGATGCCTGTGAAGCTCATGGAGCCGAATTCAATGGGAGGAAGATAGGCAGTTTTGGTGACTTGGCAACTTTTAGTTTCTTCTTCTCACACCACCTGAGCACAATTGAAGGAGGCATGGTGCTAACTAATAATGAGGAGTTGGCACAACTGGCTAAAGCGCTTAGATGTTTTGGATGGATTCGTGAGCTAACGAATAAGGACAAAATTGCTCAAGAATATGAGCATATCGACCCCAGATATCTATTTGTCAATAGCGGGTTTAATTTTAGACCTACTGAAATACAGGGGGCTTTCGGCATACACCAGATAAAGAAACTGGATAAATTTATAGAAATACGGCGGGAGAATGCCGAATTTTGGACTGAGAATTTGAAACAATATAAGGACTATCTTTTGTTGCACACTGAAAAGGAGGGTGCAAAACATGTTTGGTTTGGGTATCCTGTAACAGTTAACTCCAACGCACCTTTCGGCAGGAAAGAGGTGATGGATTTCCTTGGGAAAAAGGGAGTTGAGACAAGGCCAATCATGTCGGGGAATTTTGATGAGCAACCGGCAATGAAACTTTTCCCCTATGGCAAAGTGGGAGGTTTACCAAACTCAAGGATTATTATGCGTAATTCGTTCTTCTTCGGAAATAACCCCGGTATTACTCAAGAGAAGCGAGAGGCAATTGTGGATTATTTTAAGGAGTTTATAGAAGGGAGTGCAAGAAAGAGGCACAGAAGCAGATATACTTGGCGGTAAACTCTAAAAGAATTCGCCGGTATGATTGGCGGCAGACTATCCATAAGGACTATGATGACTACTCACAGGCTTATATTCCTCATATGGATAAAGAGCACGGAATACTCATCAGCCTTAATGTGGAGGCTGAGAAACCATAACTTTTGAGGGTTAAGGAATGAAGCGGATGAATCAAATGCAGCCATCCGTAAGGTTTGAGATTTAGGAGTGAAGAAAGTAAACTTGAAATCTGAGGAGGTTGGGTATGTCGAGGTACTTTACACTGGAGTATTGGGTAGACGAGGGGTGGTATGTGGGAAGGATAAAAGAGGTTCCTGGGATATTTAGCCAAGGCGAGACGCTGGAAGAGCTGGAAGAAAATATTCGGGATGCTTATCACCTAATGATGGAGGAAGAAGCTCCACTTCCAATTGTAACTCAAACTAAGGAAATAAGTGTGAAGGTGTGAAGCGCCAAAAATTTATCAGAGAGCTAGTCAGTGCTGGCTGTTACTTGAAGCGTCCCGGTAAAAGACATGATGTATACATGAATCCAAAGAACGGCAGAAAAGCTCCAGTGCCTCGCCATGTGGAAATTAAAAATAGCCTCTGTGAATTAATCCGTAGGCAACTGGGGGTTGGGAAATGAAGCGGATAAATCAGATGGAGCCGTGGATTGGGGAGGATGAAAAGAAAGCTATGGCAGAGTATCTTGACTCTGGCGACTGGCTTACTGAGTTTAGAACAAAGCGAGAACTTGAGCACATAATGATAAATTTCTTTAAAGCTGGATTGAAATGCTGAAGATAATTTTTTCCATAGGGTTGGATAAGTTTGCCCGGGAGACTTACTATGAGGAGTATAAGAGCCTGAACAACGAGAATTACGAGTTCATTCTTTTCGACCACAGGGAACCGTTAGGGGGAAGAATAATCTGGGATGCTAGGACGCTGGATAGACTCTTCTGCAATCAGGACAAAAAACTCTTTCAGACCTACAATCAACTGAGTGAGCTAATCAATAAGACCAAGGCTGATGTCCTCATTGTGGGCGCGGACAATGTCTATCACCCCGAATTCATTAAGGATTTGGATGTTTACACTGTTTTAAGGTGCACCGATGACCCGGGTGCTTCTTATAGGAGAACCGTTCCCTATATCTGGGCGTTTGACCATGTAACCTGTGTTAATGTTATTTACCATGAAAATATCCCGGTGAAGATGACCGGCAAGCTCCGTGAGTGGGGGGCAAAGAGAGCTACCTGGTTTCCCATGGGAATAAGGGAGTTTTACTACGACCCCAGTCTGACGGAAGCAAGTATTCTGAATCAGGGCAGGACTGCCGATGTAATCTATGTAGGTGCTCCTGCCAGGAGCAAGATACCCAAGCTGCTGGAGTTAAAGAAAGCTATGGGGAGAAAGCTCACGCTCTATGGAAACTGGAGCTGGAAAGCCTGGGGATATACTCTTTACTACTATAAGCGGTGGCTGTGGCCCCAGACTCTACCTCAAAGTATGTTTGTTCCTGTTTATCAGAAGGCGAAGATTGGCATTAACATGCACCTGAGCGGTGAACTGGGTAACGGCAGGTTGTATCAGTTACCAGCCAATGGCGTGATGCAAATCTGTGATTGTGCCGATGTCCTGGGTGAGGTGTTTGAGCCGGGGAAAGAGATTGTCGGCTACCGGAGTATAGATGAGGCGATAGAGCTTATCAGGTATTACCTTGAGCATGATGAGGAGAGGAAACAGATTGCTGCTGCCGGCTTCAGGAGAGCTATGAAGGACTACAAATACTCTACCTGCCTTTATAGAGTGCTGGACGAGGTTAAACAGGGGATGTGGGAGAAGGGGATAAAACACTTAAAAGATGGCGCGCCGCTCCAAGCTTAAATCTTCTTTTCACCACGCCGTTATATATGCCCTTCATCACGACAATTGCTCAAAAAGCTTCATATACCTTGGGACAATTTTCCCAGCGTCATGCTTCTGCTTCACATATCTTCGACCCCGCTCCGCCATTTCACACCGCAGAGCTTCATTCTGGATTAGCGACCTCACATCCTTTACCATCTGGTCAAAGGTTTGGGAATAACAGCCGAGCCCGTACCGGATAATAATTTCATCGGGGTTAACATTGAGGCTTACCACGGGAGTAAACCTCGACCATGCCTGAAGGAAAGTATTGGGGAAACCTTCAAAGTCCGAGGTATTTACCAGGATGGAAGCGGTAGCAAAGTAATGAGTAACCTCTTGGTAGGGAATAAATCCCAGAAACTCAAGGTTGGGAAGCCGGGCAGCCGACTTCTTTAACTCCTCAAAGTAATTTGGGTCTTCCCAGGGAGAGGCACCGCCAATCATGCGAAATCTCGCTTCAGGTATCGCCATCACTAGTTTCAGAAACAAGTCAGGTCGTTTTACCTTTCTCATATTGCCTACCCATAATACCACTGGAGGTTGCTCTTTGGGCGGTAAACTATCGGGGATAGGGCACATATTTTTAATCACGGTGCTATCCCGGTTGAAATTAAGCTTTAGCAGTTTCTGTTGATGTGAGGTCTGGGCAATAATGCCGTCAGCGTTCCTGATAGCTGATTGCGTTAGCCATGAGAGTGGGAATTTACGGTTCTTTATGTAGGTTCCGTCAACCTCATCATCGCTGGCGACGCAGTAGATATATTTTCTCCTTTTGACCCGACAGAAAAGGGCTATCAGGGCACTGGTGGCACCGACCATCTTCTGGAAATATATCTGGCTGTCAGCTAGACTGAGTCGCCTCCAGATTATCGCTGGAATAAGGGGATACCAGTATAGTTTATTTAGGAGCTTCTTCCGGGTAAGCCCCTCGGGGAGTGATTTGTAGAGTTTTAGCCCATCTATAAGTTGACATAATACTTGTCCGTGGTCCGGTACCAGGAAGGAGACATCGTAGTCTTTTTTTACCAGTTCTCCGGCGAGGATGCCCTGTTGTAGTTCGGCGCCACCCACCACCTCGCTGATGGATTGTGAAAGTACCGGAAAAGAGAAGAAGGAAATAAAACAAATTTTCTTTGGCTTCACCATTACCCTAAATCATCTTTTTATCAGGAGTATAGCACAGTTTGCCAATTCCTGGTTATGGTGTTGATATTGTAGCTCTCTTCTATTCGTTTTCGGGCATTGTGGGAGATATTAGTCAATTGGGAATATTCCAGAGCTTGGATAATTCCTTCGGCAATGCTTTGCGGCGAGTTATCTTTGAGGAGAAAGCCGGTAATTCCATCCTCAATTATCCCGGTTATCCCACCAACTGCGGTAGCCAGCACCGGGGTACCACAGGCCATGGCTTCTAGAATTATCTTAGGGACTCCCTCCGAGTAGGAGGGGAGGACGAGAAGCTTTAACTGGTTAAGATAGCGGGCGACCTCCCCAGGGGGGACTGATTGATGAAGGCTCACACGGGATAATGTGCCGTTTTGCTTTAATTCTGCCTCAACTCTCTGGTAATGGCTGCCACTACCACCGGCCATCAGGAAGCGAACATCCCTCCGCCGGGCTAAAACTAGGGGGATTGCCTGGGCAAAATTAACGGCTCCCTTGAAAAAGGCGAATTTGCCAATATAACCGACTAGATTAGCTCTTTGGGCTAAATCTGTCTCCGGCTTGAATTGCTTGCCGACAAAATAGTAGTGCGTCAGGCTAATTTTCCTGCGGTAGCTTTCCAGGTTCAGCAGTGTGATAACTTCTTCAGACTGGAGGACAATCCGCTGAGCCAGGGAGAAGGCGGTTTTTTCGATTAGCCTCAAGCCCATCGGGGCTATTCGCTTTATGCCTCGGGAATAGAGCTGTCGGTAGCTTAGTGACAGGTTGCCGGTATGGATTATAATTATCCTTTTTCTCATTAGCCGGCTTATCAGCATAGGTAGCAGGAAAAGTTCGGCAGTGCAGAAGAAAATAATTACCTCGTATTTCCGGCGCAACCGGAGCAGATTGGCAGTGATGCTGAACTGGGGAATAATCGCTTTACTTATCCTGAGTAGTAAAGATTCCCCTTCTCTAAACTGGCAGGGCAGTCTGTTTACCTGGATATTTTTACCTTTAACTTTAAGAGGCTGTCCGGTGATTAGTACTAGTTTATGGCATAATGGTGCCAGGATTGAGCTAATGAAATCAGCCAGTCCGGTAGGCACCGCATAACTGTAAGGAAAGGTCACCAGGGCAACATTGGGTTTCTTAGCCATTACCTCTCAATTTCCTTACAATCTGGTTCAAAACCCAGATAAAAGCGGCAGATATCCAGGTGAGATTTCTTAAGGTGAATAAACCGGGTAACGCCAGAATCCTCCAGTCGCGTTTCTGAAAAAGAACAGCCAGAGTATCGGGTAGATGAATTGCGGGGAGCAGGAGAAGAGCTAGCAGAGCTAGAGGAGTGCCCAGGACACCTCCCAGGATTGCTCCCAGGATGATAACCAGGGTAATCGGGACCTGGAGCACCATGCCCAGGGTTGATACCCGATTATACATTTGCCCTGATTTACCTGCCAGAATCAAATGGGAGTAGGCATAACCATACTGCTGTTTAATATATCCCTTGAGGTCTTCCCGCCAGTAATGGTAGCACTTAGCCTCTTTATTGAGGATGAGCAGATACCCGGCGGCATACAGCCTTTGCGCAATATCGTGGTCGTAGCCTATGTTCATCTTTTCGTCAATCATCCCCACCTTAATGAGCGCCTCGCGGCGGTAGGCAGTGTTGGCGCTGCCCATGGCATCCACATACCACGGTCGCCGCTGGTGGCGCAACTCGGTATGGTAGCCGGTAATCTTGCCGATGAGCTTTAGGTTGCGACCCTGGACATACCCCGATACTGCTGCCACATTGGGGTTGTCAAACAGAGGAATCGCCTTGTTAAGCCAGTCCTTTTCCAGAATGGCGTCGCTATCTACTGAGACGACAATATCGTGGGAGGCGGCTTTAATCCCAGTATTCATTGCCCGGGCAGCACCGCTGTGGGGTATGGAGATAACCTTTACCTTGGGGAAACCATGGGTAATTTCGGCGGTGCCATCAGTGCTAGAATCATCAATCACAATGACCTCAATTTCGCCGTCCCACTCCAGATTCTGAATAGCGCTGAGGCATTCCCCGATGGTCTCTTGTGCGTTATACGCCGGGATGACTATGCTTACTGCTTTCATCTTGATTGAGTCCAAGCCGTGTCTTGGTTATTGTTATTAGAATTATAATCGTAATATTCTATTATCTCAACAGGCTTATGAGGGCTCGTTTAAGAGCGAGATTAGATTCTTTCTGTGGAGTGGAGCCTGGATTACATTGCGTCATATTGGTGTGGGAAATACGGAGTTAAACACTGGCTCGTCTGGTACATTGCCGAAAATTATGAACCAGACGTGGGCTAACTCAGTAAATCAAAAACTAGTAGTCTGGTAAGGTTATGGTGTATTGCGTAGAGGTGGAACGAGTGGAACTACATAACATTTCGGGCACATAGGAAGGCTTGAACGCCGAATGTTACAGGCGGTGACTCCTGTTGACCTGCCCCTAGTAGTGATACCATTTCTTAAGTCGTTGCCATTGTCAAAATAGCTTCAGGTGCCGGAGGACGGTAACCCAGAGAACTATGCGGTCGTACCCTATTGTATTCCCTTCTCCACTCTTCTATCAAGACCTTAGCCTCCGCGGTTCTATGTCAATAAGTGTGAAACTCTGACCTCACGCCTCTGGAATTAGCGGCTAATATCCTCAGCCGGAAGTTATCCATATTACGGTAGCCATAAGCCATCCTTTTTATGGTCTTAATATGATTGTTCTTCCCCTCAACGAAGCCATTGGTTATCCGGTACTCAAAGTAATTAAGTATCTCCTCTCGCCAGAGTAACTGTCTGAAAATACTGGTATTTTTGGCAAGGGGAGATAAAATGTCAACATTTGACGAAGTAAGGTTTTACTCAAATAAGGTTAACCCATACGCATCACTTGCTCTCAGTCACAACAGCGAAGGCTATGGCTTTATCGTTGCAGTGTGACAGGCTGAGCTTTATCTGCAAATCATGAAAGCCTGGCTTTTCAATCCTGACTTCTGGAACTCCACTCTTTTCATTAACTATTTCTATATCACGGTAATTACTTTTAGGTCTGTCCATATTGCAAAGTGCTTTAATTATTGCTTCTTTACCAGCAAACCTTGCCGCAAGGTGAGGAGCGGGTATTTTCTTTGAATAACAATATTCTAACTCTTTAAGGGTAAATATTTTATTCAGAAACGAGCTATCTTGAGTACGCTCCAGCCCGGCAAAACGGTCAATGTTCTCAATGTCAACACCAATGCCAAAGCTATCTGTCGTTCCCATAGTGTTCATCAATAAAGCCTGCTTTTTGGGTTACTTTTAGTAGCATGCCCAGGAGTCCACATTCTACGCAAAATTGTAATCACCAGTCAAATGGTTCATTGTTGGAGGCTTTTGTAGATTTAGTTTTTTGTGTTCTGAAGATGCCATCATAAGAGACGATATGCCTGGTGCGCTGAGCACGGGGACCAATTATCTACGAGTGACGAGCGAAGAGAGGCATTTTCGAGGATGGTTTTATCCGGAAATGACTACTGCTTCTTTTGCAGGTATTTCTGTGCCTTTTTCTATACTGAGCCAGCCCTTACGTATAGCCAACACTACAGCGTGAGTGCGGTCATTAGCGTTTAGCTTGCGCATAATAGAAGTAATGTGGTTTTTGATGGTCTGTTCACTGATGTTAAGAGTAATTGCGATTCCCTTATTCGGGTTCCCCTCAGCGACATACTTCAGTATTTCCATCTCCCGGTGGCTGAGTGGTGTTATCAGGCTCTCCATATCCTTCAGGGCAAAGTTCTGGAACAGTTGCAATACCTGCCGGGCACTATCTGGTCTGCTCAGCAAGCTATCATTTATAGGATATTCACCCCGCCTGACTCGTCTCAGAATGCCAACGAGTTTATCAGCGGCAATATCTTTACTCAGCAAAGCAACTGCCCCCGATTTGATAGCCTGGAAGAAATGGTCGTCATCGGGATTGGGGGAAAGTATAACCATCGCTACCTTGGGACAGTGAGTTGCAATTTGACGTGCCATATCAAACCCGTTAACTGGTGATATATCCACAGCTATCAGTACTATATCAGGCAAAAGGTTCTCAATGAGGCTCCAGGTATTATCGTCGGGGCTGCACTCTCCCACCACGTACATGTCCTCAGGCACGGACAACGCCTGGCGAAGACCCTGGCGAAAAATAGGCTGTTTTTCCACTATGAAGATATTTATCCGCTCCATCTTGCTCTCTTTTTTCGTATTTATCTTCAGTTCTCTTAGTGCACAAAGGCGTAGCTTGTCTGTGCTGGGATGAAATCGAACTGCGTGCTGCTTGACCGCTGGTTATTTAGCAGGCAGCCCATCTTTACCAGTCCGGAGATGGATGCCTCTACGGCAACAGGACAGAATTGTGTGCCGGAGTACCGGCGTAGCTCGCTTATCGCTTCGTCCGCACTCAGGGCAGCACGATATGAGCGGTCAGTAGTCATGGTATCGAAAGCATCGGCAATAGCTAGTAGTCGGGCACCCATAGGCATAGCCTCGCCTTTCAGACCGTCGGGATATCCGCTCCCGTCATATCTCTCGTGGTGATGCAGGATAAGCTTTCTTGCCTCTTCCAGAAAGGGAACGTCCTTTATGATATTAGCTCCTATCTCAGGATGTCTGCGTATGATAATCCATTCCTGCTCATTAAGATCCCCGGACTTGCGCAGAATATTATCAGAAACCCCTATTTTGCCTATGTCATGAAGAATACCGGCGTATTCTAAAGTGTCTAGCCGCTCCTTTGGCAGGGAAAGTGTCATTCCCCCCAGCAAAGAATATTCCATCACTCGTTGCGAGTGCCCGCAGGTGTAGGGGTCTTTAGCATCAATGGCTGCGGCCAGAGCTTTAATGGTGCTTTTATATCCATCTAATACGGCTTCGTGCAGTCTGGCGTTTTCAATGGCAGCGGCAGCGGCTGAGGCTAGCGCTACTAAAGTTTCCAAATCTTGGGCACTAAATTCGCTGCCATCAACCTTGTTCAACACTTCCAGAACACCGATGACCCTCTGCCGTGATATCAGTGGCACCGCCAGGACAGACCTGGTAATAAAGCCGGTGACTTTGTCTACGTTATTATTAAAACGCCTGTCTGCGGACACATCGTTGATGAGCAGCGGCTTACCACAGCGGGCGACCCAGCCAGCGATACCTGATTCCACGCTCAGTCTTATTTGTTTCAGTGCTTTGCCCACCTTGCCCTGAGCCACCTGGAAGTAGAGCTCTCCTTTTTCGCCATCGACCAAAAGCACTGACGAGGCTGCGGTCTGCAGTACCTGCTGATTCATGCGCATGATTTGGTCAAGCAGCTCGGACACCTCCACTGCGGTACCTACTTTTTGACCGACCCGGCACAGGAGCTCCAGCCTCGCCTTAATTTCCTGGTCTCCAGATTCAGTCAAAACAGCCGTTTCCTGTTTTTCGGCGACATTAAGGTTTGTCCTTTTTTCACTGTCCATTACTCATCCTTGTCCTTGCCTTTGCCTTGTATCACACCCTTACCAGGTTTCTCATCCTTGTCAGGCTTCTCGCCTATACCAGGTTTCTCGCCCGTGTCAGGTTTCTCGCCCGTGTCAGGTTTCTCGCCCGTGTCAGGTTTCTCGCCTATTCCGGGTATTTCCTGGATTCTGTCCATAATGCTAGCCTTGTCTTTGCCTTTGCCTTGTATCATACCCTTATCAGGTTTCTCACCTGTGTCAGGTTTCTCGCCTATACCAGGTTTATCACCCGTGTCAGGTTTCTCACCCGTGTCAGGTTTCTCACCCGTGTCAGGTTTATCACCCGTGTCAGGTTTATCACCCATATCAGGTTTCTCACCCGTGTCAGGTTTCCCATTTTCATCGGACTTCGGAGGCTTGATAGGCACAGCCTTCTCTCTGGCTGACTTGGTCTCCACTATTTTGCCTGGAGCCTTATCCTTGAGTGGCTTTAAATTGCTCACTGAGGCTTTAGTGATTAAACCATCTTCAACATTTAGATTGACTTTTATCAACAATTCACTTCCCTCTGTTGCTTCCCGCGTGCCGACTTCTTCAAAGGCTAATTCTCCCTTGGATTTACCGTGAATGCTGAATTGAGCAGTGCCATCAGCAACATACCGCAGGACAACGGTATATTCACCGGTCACGGGTTGGGGGATAGTAATAACTTGGGTACCCTCGGTAGGCGACGTGGATTGGGAATTTGGGATTTGATTAAATGACAGACCGCTGGGTAGATACCCTGTGCTTGACCCGGTCGGGTCGTGTACTGAGCCGACCACGGGCATATCAACAGTGATAACAAGCTCAGTTTCGGTGGGAGGCACGATTGTCGGTTGGGATGGCGGGGTACTGGTTTCTACATTAGTCTGCTGACCCACTGGCAGGTATACCTCTTCATCCTGAGCGAGCACACTGACCAGTCCTTCAGTTGTGCTTACTGTGGTTGACCCTGTTTCGTCCACTTCAGTAGTAAACATGGTGCCGCGCACTACGGCACTGGCTGACGGCGTCTGAATCTCATAATGAGAAGCGGGGTCTACCATTTTCACCACGCGGCTCCAGGTTCTGCCCAGCCATTGTTTCAGAATAATGGTGGATTGTTCGCCGGCATACTCAACCTGCTGAATTTCTAGGCGAGTATTGGGCTCGAGTTTAATGGTGCTACCTTCATAGAAGGTAAGCAATGCGTGCGAATCTGGTGCTGTCCTTACTTGGGAACCTGTCTCTAAAGTTGTGCCGTCAGTACCTTCTTGCCAGGTATCTGCCCCCGGGCTTTGAAACTCGGTGCTACCGCTGAGTATGCTGAGAGTGCATTTGACTGCCATGACCGGCGTTGGCGAGAAAATATTGAGTGTGCCGGGTAGAGCAAGGCTCACCGTGAGTGCCAGGATTACGGCAATTGTTATTGGAATGGCGACCCTTCTCGCTCCGGTAAAAGCATGTGATAGTTGTTGCCAGACCAGAGCCAGACCACCAATTTGTGTCGTCCTGGTCTGGGCGGATTCCTGGTGGAGCCGTGCCATCAAGCGGGCTTTTGATTTTTTCCTGAAATCGTCTGAGGGCGATGCTTGGGGAAGGGCAGAAATAAACAGCGCCGTGTCTAACCAAGGCTTTAGTTTTTGGCGCATAGCTGGATATTCAGTCAGACAAGACTGGATAGCCTCTCCCTTGCTTATCCGGGTTATACACTCATCTAAGATTTTTGATAGCTCAGCTTTCATTTCCTTGATTCTCTCCGTCCAGCCTCTGCCGAAGCGCAGTCAGGGCTCGCATCTGAGATATTCTTATCGCTCCCTGACTCTTACCCGTAATCTGTCCAATCTCCCGGTTATCTAAACCCTCAACAAACTTGAGGATAATAACCTGTTTTTGCTTTTGGGGCAGGCAGGAGATTAGCCGTAACATTTCTTGCTCTGCCAGCTTTTTTTCCATTTCCTGTTGAGGTTCAGCGACCTCAGTTGCTATTTCCATCTCCGTCTCTAATGACACCAGTTGTTTTCGTCTACTCCGGAATTCATCAATTACGTGGTTGTGAGCAATACGATAAAGCCATGACGAAAATGCTTGTCCCTTTCCTTTATATGAGTCAATTGCTCTCCACGCTTTCAGGAATATTTCCTCGGTAAGGTCTTCGGCTGCCATCTTTTCCCTGAGCTGATAAAAAACATATCGGTAGATGCGGTCAAGATAGATACCATAAAGCTCACCAAAAGCTTCAAAATCACCTCCCGAGGCTCTTTCTATTAATTTTGTAACCTCAGTCTGGCTGGTTTCCTGAGTTTTATTTTCCTCTGTAACTTTAAGACGACTAGGATTCATAATTTGTTACACTTTCTCGCTCTGGAAATCTATAATCTCGTAGGCTTTTATTGGCTCTCGTTTCCCTTTCACGGTTAGTGCCTCTAGTGGCTTCGCGGTAACGTAATCCTTTACCTGCTCAAAGGTATTAGCCCCAATCCATACCTTACCGCCGAGTGTGGCACTAGCCAGTCTGGCAGCAATATTCACAGCATCACCAATTACCGAATATTCTAAGCGGTCTTCAGACCCCATATTGCCAGCCACCGCTTTGCCGGTATTTATGCCGATACCAAAATCCATCTTGGGCAGGTTCGTTTCACTTGCTTCCAGCTGTTTAATAGCGCGTTGAGCGTCAATGGCTGCTTTGGTGGCTAATAAAGCGTGCCGCTCGCATGCTGTGGGCACATTCCAAATTGCCATAATACTGTCTCCACCGAATTTGTTTATTATGCCGTCATTTTTGAGAACTGCCTGTATCACGATAGAAAGGTAGGTGTTTAACACCCTGACCAGCTCCTCTGGCGGCATTTTCTCGGAAATACCGGTGAAGCCACGAACATCAGCGAAGGCTACGGTTATTTCATGCTCTTCACCGCCTAACTTCAGCTTATCCTCTGCCACCGCAGCCAATATTTTGTCCACCACTGGTGGGGAGATATAGCGACCGAAGGTCTTGGTTATTTCTCTTTTCTCAGACCGTTCGGAGACAACATTGTAGAGATTCACTCCCACAAATGTGCAGAGGAGAGCTAAGGGTGGATACAGCATATTTAGCACGATGCCCTGGTCAAAGAAGGAGAAAGCGATGAGGAAGTAGGCGAGACAAAGGAGCACAGTAGCCAGCGTAGCCCAGGCGACTCGGAGACGCAGCATTGCCAGTCCACAAAGAAGGGCTAATATCAGTATTGATGCAATAGTAACAGCAGAAGGGGCTGGCTTAAGAAAATCACCGGACAGAATGGTATGGATAGCGCTGGCATGAACCTCAATGCCGTTCATCATACGTCCCATCGGTGTCCAGAAGGTGTCTCCCAGTCCGGTGGCGGTGGCGCCAACAACCACAATTTTGTCCGCAAAGGATGCGGGAGCAATCTCACCCTGTAGAACATCTACAAAAGATACAGTTTGAAAATTTGCTATTCCTCCAGCCTCTTGCTGACCGCCGATATAGTTAATAAGCATTTCATTATTGGCATTTATTGGAATCAGCCGACCGGCGAAAGGTAAAACTCCGTCCCCAGTGGGAGGTTCAGTCAATCCGGGGAGTCGGAGGTATTTGGTGACGGCAGCCAGTGCCAGTGACGGTTCAGAATTAGTAGCATTACGGCTCAGGATGGGTAGTCTTCTCACCACTCCATCGGCATCGGGGAAAACATTGGCGTGTCCCAGGGCAATAGCCCTTGCTGCAAAGACGGGTAGGGGTCTGAGAAAACCTCCGGTTTTGACTGCGGAATCGTTAACTGTTGATGTATCTATCAGAGGGAGGATTACATTTCCCGCATTGCTGATAGATGCTGTCAGTTGTTCGTCGCCGGGCGCCGGTTCAGAAAAAAGAATATCAAGAACGATTACCCTGGCTTTGGCTTCAGTAATTGCGTCTATAAGCTCAGCATAGTGAGAGCGCGGCCATAATGAGAAACGCCCCAGTTGCTCCAGGCTTTTATCATCAATACCAACAATGACAATTTTTTCCTCGGGCGCTGTTCCTCGTTCGAGGCCGGCTGCCTTGAAAAGGAAGTCGCTACTTTGAAGCTGCATACTGTACAGCAGATTAAAATGGAAGGCTAAACAGAATGCTGCACCAATTACGGTAACGACAAATAAACCTATGATAAAACGTTTTTTCTTTAATCGTCCCACCATACCGAGTCCCCTCCGTCCCACGTTTCAGAGCGGTTTCAGTAACAGGGTATGTTTAATTTATTTTAGACCTGTTTCGACTTTATCCTGATTCGCAGGGTCCTTTGGTCTTATTTGATTTACCTCGGCTGTTAGTCTATCTATATCAGCCTTGGTGAATAACCTCCACCCCCTCCTGTCCACATTTTTAGCGTCGGCAAGTGAGCCTTGCCTGAGCCATCGGAAAAAGGTGCTCCTACTTATACCAACCGTTCGACAAACTTCGGCTGTCCTGTAGTAGGTTTCTCCGTTAACTGTAATTGGCATCGTACAATTCACCTCCTGCTGATACTATTTAGATACACTCAATTCTAATTTACACTATTTTGTGAATCAATCACCCAAAAGTCATACTCGAATCATACGTTGGTACTATGTTGAGCAATGTGGTAGCACTTGAGAGGTGTCTTCTACGAAGTAAGGAAGCTCTAATCCAGAAACCGGAGACCATTCTCAGTAGATGACTCCTGAAACTCAACGATAGTGTTGTTAGGGTTCCGGGGATAAGCGACGCCGCGCTGGTGATGCGCTTAACACGGCATGGCTAAGGTGTGATAGAATGGGCAGATTAAAGGGTAAATAGGGGAGGCTATTTTATGAATGTTGTCGCCATGCGTAGTGATATCATAACTCTGCCGACGGAGGAAATGCGCCAGGCTATGTACCAGGCTGAGTTGGGGGATGATTGTTATGAGCGACGCAATTAGCTTTCGTCTGGTAAAGACTTGCCCCGACAGCAGTGCCCGTGCTGCCGAACTGGTTACGCCTCACGGGGTGGTGCCCACGCCGGTATTCGCCCCGGTAGGTAGCCAGGCTACCGTCAAGGCGCTGACTCCTGATGACCTTAAGGATATCGGAATAGTGCTGGTAATGGCTAATACCTATCATATCTATTTGAGACCGGGGATAGAGGTCGTGAGCAAAATGGGGGGACTCCACCGATTTATGGGCTGGGATGGAGCTTTGCTTACCGATAGCGGGGGTTATCAGATATTTAGCCTGGCCCGGCTGCGGGAGGTCAGTGATGACGGGGTGGTATTTCGGTCTCATATTGACGGCAGCCAGCACCTTATTACCCCCGAGTTAGCCATTCAGTTTCAGGAATCGCTGGGTGCCGACATTATTATGGTTCTAGATGTGTGTCCATCATACTCGGATAGCTTTGACGAGGTTAAGAAAGCGATGGAAAGGACACATAGATGGGCGGAGAAATGCCAGAAATCTCAGACCAGTAGTAATCAAGCTCTTTTTGCTATTATACAGGGGGGTGCTTCCCCGGAGCTGCGTCGTCAATCAGCCAGTTTTCTCACCTCACTGGAGTTTCCCGGTTATGCTATCGGTGGCTTGAGTCTGGGAGAACCCAAGGCATTAACTCAAGCTATGGTTACGGAAACGGTAGCCCTGCTTCCCAAAGATAAGCCGAGATACCTTATGGGGGTGGGCTCTCCCGAAGATATAGTCAGGGCAGTGGATGAAGGAGTTGATATATTTGATAGTGCCCTGCCTACCCAGGTGGCAAGAAAAGGCGCCCTGTTTACCTGGCAGGGGAGGTGCAATATTCGTAAGGCTATGTATAGCCAGATGGAAGGTCCCATTGCTCCCGACTGTGATTGCTATACCTGCCGTAATTTCTCGGTTGCCTACCTGCATCACCTGTTCAAAAGCCAGGAGCTACTGGCGTACCGATTGGCTACCATTCATAACCTGAGATTTATGAATAACTTAATGAGTAAGATAAGGGATGCCATTATCAACGGCACCTTTGACTCCTTTAGAGACAGCTTTCTCAGCAGTTATCAGCCTACCGATGAGAAGGTGAGCTTTGCTCAAAGGCAAAAATGGTTAAAGTCGTGGAATCATCGGGGGATAGCTGGAGACGAGCAGGATAATTTTTAGCGGTAAATAAGAAATGGACACGGGAGCACTATTCAATAATCTACTCTGGGTTGGTTTTGTTATCATTGACTTGGGTCTTGCCGTTATTGTTTACCGTTTCTTCGGTAAATTCGGGCTTTATGCCCTGATAGTTGCCTCGGTGATTACGGCTAATATTCAGGTGGTGAAGACAGTCCAGCTATTCGGTCTGGTTGCCACACTGGGCAATGTGCTCTATGGCAGCATCTTCTTTACCACCGATATTTTAAGTGAAGTATATGGCAGGAAAGCAGCCAGGCGGGGGGTATGGCTCGGTTTCGTCGGGATGGCACTTATGGCAATATGGATGCAGATTGGGCTGAAGTTCATCCCGGATGTATCGGATTTTGCTCAGGGCTCTATGGTAACCATCTTCGGACTGATGCCGAGAATCGCTGCTGGAAGCCTGATTGCCTACCTTGTATCTCAGCACCATGATATCTTTGCCTTCCTCTTCTGGAAAGATAAGACAAAGGGAAGGTTTCTCTGGCTGAGGAATTGTGCTTCCACCATGGTCTCTCAGGCGATTGATTCCGTTATTTTCTGTGTTATCGCTCTGTGGGGTTTGTTTGATACCAATATCTGGCTGCAGGTACTGGCGACAACTTACTTCCTGAAGTGGTTTGTGGCAGTGATTGACACTCCCTTCATCTATCTGGCAAAGCGACTTAGCAAAACTGTGGTCGCCAAAGAATCAGGCATTAAGCTCTTGGAATCAGAGTGACGCTTTGCGGCGCTGTTTTTCTCTCAGGCTATATATACAACCACAGTAGTTCTGCTGGTAAAGCGACCACTCCTTCGCCAGTTCCACAGTCCGTTTGAAGCCTTCTTTTTTCTTAAAATCTCTGGCTAGAAATCTTTCCCCACCAATCTCCCGCCCCACCCGGTTAATCACCTCCGCCGATTTATGCGGGCTTACGGTTAGAGTGGTGGTAAAAGCATCCCAGCCGTGCTCCTTCATATAGAGGTAGGTCCCTTTTAGTCTGAGCCGGAAGCAGACTTCACACCGTTTGCCACCTTCAGGCTCGTTCTCCAAAGAGGTGGTTTCCTTGAGCCATTCTTCCGGGGTGTAAGGGGCTACTTCCAGAGGGAAGTCCAGTTTTCGGGCTAGTTCGCGGGCAACCTCCAGCCTCCGGTTATACTCTTCTAGCGGGTGAATGTTGGGGTTGTAGAAGAATCCGATAACCTCGTGTCCTTCCGAGGTCAGTCTCTCCACGACCCCGGCAGCACAAACTCCGCAGCATATATGCAGCACTATTTTCATGGGCTTACAGTATCAGCATGGCGTCACCAAAACTGTAGAAACGATACTTCTGAGCTATCGCTTCCTGGTAAGCCTTGTTGATTAAATCTCTGCCGGCAAAGGCGGTAACCAGCATCATTAGCGTTGACTTGGGTAGATGAAAGTTGGTGATGAGGGTATCAACCATCTGGAACTGGTATCCCGGTAGGATGAATAGACTTACCCAGCCTTCAAAGGGCTGTAGGTTGATTGGACTGCTGGCTTGGGCTACAGCCTCGACCAACCTTACCGTGGTGGTGCCGACACATATAACTCTTCGTTTTTCCACCCTGGCTTGAGATAATTGATTGGCTACTTCCTGGCTCAGCACTCCGTATTCCCGATGTATGGGATGCTCAAGGGGGCTGTCTTCACGAACCGGCAGGAAGGTGTCAAGCCCTACATGCAGGGTAACAAACAGGCAGTGGGCTCCCTTGCTCTTTATCCTGTTAATTAGCCCGGGGGTAAAGTGCAGTCCGGCAGTAGGGGCGGCGGCGCTGCCCGCCACATTAGCATAGACAGTTTGATATCGCTCCGGGTCTTTTAGCGGAACATGAATGTAAGGAGGTAAGGGAATCCTGCCCAATTCCGGCAGTATCGCTTCGTCCGAAAACTTTATCACCCGTTTTCCTTCTCCCAATACCTCGACCACCTCAGCCAGAGCCCCGGACTTCTGCCTATTACCGGTGGTTGTATCGCTGGTTAGCTCTAATCTGGTGCCAGCTTTAGCTCGTTTGGCGGGCCTGACCAGTGTTTCCCAGATGTTGAGAGTAAGCCGGCGCAATAGCAAAATCTCCAGTATGCCGCCGGTACCAACCTTGGTTCCACTGAGGCGGGCAGGGATAACCCGGCTGTCATTAAATACCAGAACATCACCTGCCCGGAGATAATCAGCTATTTTGGAGAAGTGATGGTGCTTTAGTGAGTCATCACTGCGGTTTATCACCATAAGCTGTGACTGGTCTCTGGGCTCGGTCGGGGTTTGGGCAATAAGCTCCGGGGGAAGAAAATAATCAAAATCGCTGGTTTTCACCGATGTTCACCATTGGTAAATAATTCTGGTAGCTTGACTAACGACAATTATAGGCACTTCTACGCTGAATGACAAAAGTTGGCGGGTATTTCCGGGTGGACGGAGTTGACTTGGTGATATAGCTGTTTCTCCAAGCTAATGGGCCATTTTTAGATGAACATCACAACCTTTAGAACAGTTAGCTCTAAAGTACTATGGACAAGTTACATTATTTGTATTATACTGGGCACTGCTTTTGGTACGGTGAATTGATGGTGAGTGTAAATTATTACTCTATCATGTCTGGTATCAGGTGGAGTGGAGTAGTGGTTTAGGAGGTGGTTCTCCAGGGAGAACTATGGAGAAGGTCGAAGTTTTTGTAATCGATAATAATTCTATATTCCGTGAAGGTCTTCGCCAGAGTTTCGCTCGGACGGAAGATATTGAGACGGTGGGTGATGCTGGTATTGGCGAGGAGTCTCTGGAATTAGTGATGAGTTTCTCCCCTCGGATAGTGCTGCTGGATATAGGGGTGCCGCTACTTAATGGTTTAGACCTGGCACGGCAGATAACCCAGCGTGCACCGGGAACTTTAATAATTGTGTTAACCCCCTATGATAATGATGAGTATCTCTTCCAGGCTATCAAGTCAGGAGCAGTAGGTTATCTGAGCAAGGATGCCACTGCCGATGAACTGGCGGCGACTATAAGGAGAATACATAAGGGAGAGCACATTATTAATGATACAGTGCTGACTCGACCCAAAGTAGCAGAGAGAGTGCTTAAGCAATTCCAGGACCTTTCCTTGATGGGCACAGCTATAGAGACCCTGTCGGCTCCACTTACCTCCAGGGAGCTGGAAATCCTCAACTATGTCGCTCGCGGTTACATAAATAAGCAGGTAGCACATAAGCTTGGTATCAGCGAGCAGACTATCAAGAACCATATGAGTTCTATCCTGCGCAAACTGGATGCCAACGACCGAACCCAGGCTGTGGTGATGGCTATGCGCTACGGCTGGATTTCCTCCCAGGTTGGCAAACCGCTGGAACCCACAACCAGCGATAAGGTCTAACCATATCTATATTGCTTGAACAGATGATTTAAAAATTCTCCCCTTAACCCAAGTTAGTTCCACACCTCTTATTTCTGGTACCGTTTAGTCTTTCCCTGCCTCTTTTGAGCTTGCGTGGATTTTCTTTGGCGTGGAGAACTCTAACTGTAGACAAGAGTAGGACTAAAATACCAGTTTCTGAACCCGAAAGTAATATTGTTGATAAGCAAGTTCTCACTTAAAATTAAACCAGGGTATTTTTATTTAAATTTAATATGATAAGAGGGGTGAGTCGGGGAGATGAGTGTTTCTTCAAAGCCGCTGGGGAGTCTCCGCCAGGTGCTGCTTGAATCTGCCATGGTTACTGCGGAACAGCTGGAAGAGGTAACCCTGAAGTTTGACGATGCCGAACTGGGTCAGCTGCTGGTGGAGCGAGAGATTATCACGCCACAGGAATTGGCTGTGGCAAGCGGGCTGCAGCTGAACATACCTCGCGTTGACCTTAATACCTGCTCGATTCAGCCTGAGGCTCTGCAACTGGTCCCGGAATCGATAGCCAGAAGGTATAACATAATACCATTAGCTGTTGCCGATAATACACTTCAGGTAGCCATAGCTGGTGTTGATGTCATCCAGATGTTAGAGACGGTGGCTTCTGGAACTCAGATGGAAATTGAGTCAATGATGGCTACTGCTGATGAGATTCGTGAGGCTATTGAACGTAATTATAAGTCTTATGGTGGGGTGGAGGAGCAATCTGATGTTACCCCGCTCTCCCCGGTTCCCGATGAAGATAGCACTTCTGTGGAAACTATTGCGGAAACTATCGCGGAAACTATCTCTGAAGAACCCAGGGAGGTAGTTAGCCAGGATGAAGACACGAAGTTGGGACAGTTGCCAGCAGACCAAGAGGGTAGTGCGGGACCGGAGCCGATAACAGTAGCTGACTCACAGTTGAGTACGACCCTTGTTAACCTCAACACCTACCAGATTCAGCCTGATGCATTACAACTAATCCCCGAAACCATGGCTAGACGATATAACATTATACCCTTGACTATCATTAACAATGCCTTACAGGTAGCTATGGAGGAGACGGATAATGTCCTGACGATTGAGGCACTGGCAGCCCGGGCTAGGGTGAGGATTGAGCCGGTGGAGGCTGTTTCTGACCAGATTCGTGAGGCTATTGACCGGAATTATAAAGCCTATAGTGAAATTGAGAAGCAACTCAGCCATATTTCCTCTGCCTCACCGAAGGTTAAGGATAGGGTCTTTGCTGAAGATGTTGTTGAAGCACCGGTGGTTCGTGCCCTGGACCTTCTTATTAATGAGGCGGTTAAGAATCGAGCTTCCGATATTCATATTGAGCCACAGGAAGATAAACTGAGGATACGCTATCGTATTGACGGTGTGCTGCATGACACCATGTCTCTGCCTCTAAGTGCGCACATCTCGCTCGTCTCCAGGTTGAAAATTTTGGCTAATATGAACATCGCTAACCATCATCCTCAAGACGGTCAGTTTTCAATCAAGGTAAATAATCGGAAGATAGATATCAGAGTGGCCACTATTCACACGGCGTGCGGCGAAATGGCAGTGCTGCGTATTCTGGATACAGCATTTTCGGCACTTAGCCTCTCCGAGCTCGGTTTTTTGCCGAACAATATGGAGCAATATGAGGGTATGCTGAAGTCTCCCTTTGGTATGATTTTGATTAGTGGTCCCACTGGTTCGGGTAAAACCACTACTCTCTACGCCTCGGTCACCCATCTTGACTGCAAGCAGCGTAACGTCATCACAGTGGAAGACCCTATAGAGTATCGTTTTAAAGATATCAATCAGATTCAGGTTAACTCTCGCGCCGGTGTGACTTTTGCCGCTGGTCTGCGTGCCATATTGCGGCACGACCCTGATGTCATACTGGTGGGGGAGATACGGGATGCGGAGACAGCAGAGATAGCGGTTCAGGCAGCACTCACCGGACATCTGGTGCTTTCCTCGGTGCATGCTAATGATACCGTGGGCGCCCTTTTCCGGTTGCTTGACCTGGGGGTGGGGTCATTTCTCGTCTCCTCAGCGCTTATCGGGGTTGTTGCCCAGAGAATGGTGCGTCGGGTTTGTAGTTACTGCCATCAACCTTGCCCTGCCCCGGCTGAGGCGCAGCTTGCCTACTGTAAAGAGATGGGGGAGGAACGAACCGAATTCCTTTACGGGAGTGGTTGTAATGCATGTGCCAGTACCGGTTACCTGGGACGCATCGCAGTTTTTGAAATTTTGACTATGAGTGAGGAAATAAAGAGGTTGTTGCTTACCGGAGCCAGCGCAGCGCAGATACGGGCTCGGGCAAAGAAAGAGGGTATGGCATCAATGTGGCACGATGGCATGCTCAAGGTAAAGGAGGGTATCACTACCCCCGATGAGGTACTGCGCAATGTATTCACTATAGGGTAGAAGTATGGATTTCAGTTATTCAGGCTATAACGAAGATAAAAAGGTGGTGCAAGGCACCATATCTGCCGCCAGCGGAGAGGTAGCAGGGCAGATTCTGGCTCATAATGGCTATCGGGTTCTTACCCTGGAGCCAGTAACTCAATTTATGCCTGACTGGGAAAAGTTGCTCCCCTCCTTCTTCCGGGTAAAGCCAGAGGAAATAATCATGTTCTCCCGACAGCTAGCTTTGCTTCTTGAATCGGGCATTGACATTGTTACCGCTTTGGAGTTGCTGCAGACACAAGCCTCGAACCGCAAGCTGAAAAGGGTGCTGGGTGAAGTTGTCTCTGACCTCCGTAGTGGTAATCGGCTGTCAGTGGCACTGGATAAACACCCTAAAGTCTTCCCCACTATTTATCGTCGGTCGGTGGGTGTAGGGGAACAGGGTGGAGGTCTGGAGACGGTACTAAGGCAGGTAGCCGATTATATGGAGAGGGGAACCGCTACTGCCAAGGGAATAAAAAATGCCTTGAAGTATCCGGCTATCGTTTCTGTTGTGGCGGTTATTGTGATAGCTGTGCTGGTTGTTTTTGTTTTACCGGCTTTTATTGGCTTGTATAGCTCACTTGGGGCGGATTTACCACTTATAACCAAGATGCTTATCGCCGCCATGAGCTGGCTTAGTAACAACGTGATTTATCTTCTAGGGGTGATAGGTTTTATTGGTGTTTTCGTCTTTGCCTACATTAAGACGCCGGCAGGAAGATATGAGTGGGACAAGCTGATGCTTAGACTACCGCTGCTGGGGCGAGTTGTCCACCTTAATGAGCTTTCCCGTTGCTGCCGGAGTATGTCTCTGCTGTTTCGCTCTGGTTTACCTCTACCTGAAATCATGTCCCTGGTGGTTGAGAGTAGCGATAATAAAGTGATGAAAAAGGCTCTTGCTGATGTTCAGCAGGATATGATTAAAGGTGAAGGCTTATCCCGGCCTATGGCTAAGTGGGATATTTTTCTGCCGATGATGGTGCAGATGGTTGGGGTTGGTGAAGAGACAGGTAATCTTGATGTTACCCTGCTGTCTGTGGCGCAAAGCTATGAGACCGAGGCTGAAGATAAAGTTCACTCTCTCATCGAGCTTATTCAACCCGCTATGACCGTAATTATAGGCTTAGTAGTTGCCTTTATTGCTTTATCATTAGTTTCCGCCATGTATTCTGTCTATGGACAGGTAGCCTAGTTTAGGGAGGAGTTGTTCAGTGCTAGCCTTTATATTTGCCAAGTTCAATATTTTGAAGAGAAACGAGGTCGGGGTAACCCTTATTGAAACCTTAATAGCCCTGGCTCTCCTGGGTATAATTACGGCTCCCTTTCTTAGCGGTCTGGCTACCGCCTCCAAAGCGACCTATATCGGCGATGAGCAAGCTAATGCTGAAAGCTTAGCCCGCAGCCAGATGGAATATGTTAAAGGACTGAACTATATCGATTATTTTGTGCCCGGGCACGAAGAATATGAATTAATAGAGACCCCGGCGGATTATAGTGTTGAGGTTGCCGCGGTGCCCATTGACCCGGATACAGGAGAGGCCTCTGTGGAGGACCAAGGTATTCAGAAGATAACAGTAACCGCCAGCCATGTTGGCAAATCACTGGTTACAGTGGAAAATTACAAGGTGAATAAGGTTGAGTAGATGAGAAGGAATGAAAAGGGGTTTACCATAATTGAATTAATGATAGCTATTTCCATTGTAGCTGCCGTATCTGGCGCTGCCACTATGAGTGTATTTCAGGTGATTGAGGGTGTTGGGCGCAGCAATGACCATATGATTGCTACCCGCCAGGTGCAGAATGCTGGCTACTGGATTAGCCATGATGCTCAGATGGCGCAAACTATTGTTACTGGTGATGACCCGGGGACTCCTGACCAGGAGGAGTTTGTTACCTTTAAGTGGACTAACTGGGAAAGTGGCGATGTGCATACCGTTATTTATATTTTTGAAGATATGCCTGATGAGCTCAAGAAGTTCAAGCGAAACCATTTGACCCATGATACTGAGGGCACCGAAATAGGGAATGAGATGACTTTTGTTGCTCAAAATATTGAATCGGCTAGTTTTGCTCAGCCCTCATTTTTCTGGAAGCTCATTATACAAACCCGCTCAGGGGAAGAAACTGAGTCCAGAGAATGCACAATTATTCCCAGGTCAAGCTTATAATGGGGGGGGGTGATGATTGATGAAAAAGTTGTTGACTAGATTAATAAAAGACGAAAGAGGAATGGCTCTGGTGGTGGTCTTGGTTTTATTGGCTATAGGCGGGCTTACCATTGTTCCCCTGCTTTCCCATATGACCACTGGACTGCAAGCTGGTCGAATTCAGAAAGCGGAGATGGGTTGGCTTTATGCTGCTGATTCCGGGGTGGAAGACGGTTTGTGGAGGATAAAGAATGAGGATTTGTCACTCGACCCTTATGACTACGAGGCAGAGCTCGATTATACCTTGCCCAAGGATATAAATGACAAAGATGTAGATGTTAACATCAAGCAAGTTTGGCCTCTGGAGGGCTTGGAGAGTGATGCGTATGGCACAACGCCCCATGAAGAGTTGGTGATAGTGGGGTTTGTCAGCGACTTTGTACCGGGAGAATATCAGGTGGAGATGGCTTATGATGGCTCTCTTGGAGATGTAGAGGTGGACAGAGTAGCAGTGTGGTTGCCGGCTGGTTACGATTATGTCACTGACTCAAGCTCTGGCATTACCACGGATAATCCGAATATTGTTGACTGGCGTGGTGGCAAAGCTCTGGAGTGGGATTTTGACCCTCCGGTTAACTTTGAAGACTTGCAGGTTGGGGATTTGCCTCCGCAGCCAGGAGGTTTTACCCAAACTATTCAGTACCCCGTGAAACGAATTTTGAACTTTGACTTTTACCCACAGGGAACTCCAACAAGCACTTTACCCTGGGTAAGAACTACTAGCTCTGATATTTATCTATCCTGGGATATCTGCTGTGAATGTTACCAGGTTACTTCTACAGCTTCCGATAACATTACAGACAAGCAGAAGACTACGGGGACTTATGTCAGCCGGGAGATAGCCAGTAAGCCAGCCCCTATCCTGCGGGGCAATTATCAGGCTATCGGTAATAGCTTGATGGAAGACATTGACGGCGATTACCACGGTGTCCGAGACGTGTTGCACGGGGAGAGTAGTGCCAGCGTTTCTGATATTCCCGGAGATGCTGATGTGAAAGGGGCTTATCTTTACTGGTCAGCCTGGCGGGATTATGATGGTGAACAGGTGGCTGACCTGAATGTTGGTCTCAAGATAGACGACCAGTCAGTTTATTACAATGAGGAGGGTGAAGCCGTGCTGGGTGAGCTTCCGGTTGACCCTGAGACCGAAACCTTAAGACCAAATGGCAACGGCAGTTACGGGGAGTGTTACCGCTCTGGCGACTACTCTAACTACAGGTGTGTAGATGAGGTGTCTTCTGATGGGTCGTCTACCTATGTCTATTCAAGTGGTGGTTACACTTTAAGAGACACTTATAATATTCAAAACCATAGTGAAGGCATGGGTGCCATTGATAGTGTAACGGTGTATGCCAGAGCCAGGGCGTACTATTCAGGGTCATGTGCTGACATGAGGATGCAAATTATGGCTCGGACGCATTCTACAAATTACTATGGAAACATGATTACCCTTATCGGCAATGCCGGCTGGGATACTTATTCTGAAACTTGGGCAACTAATCCCAATACGGGTCAAGCCTGGACCTGGGATGAAATAGATGATTTACAAATCGGGATAAAGCTGTATGACGATGGTAGTGGCTATCCTCAATGCACCCAGGTCTATGCTGAAGTTACTTACCAGCCGCCTTTCCAGGGTATGACCGCCGACAGGTGGTGGCTTTTGAATAATAACTACCCCGACTACTCCTACTCCTGTTTTAAAGATGTCACCGAAGCAGTCAGGCTCGTTACTACCATTGGCAATGCTAACTATACAGTCATCGGTGTTGCGGGTTCAACTGGAGGTGAATGGTCCTATGCTGGCTGGTCTCTGGTTATCGTTTACTTCAGCCCCTCAGAGGATGCGCGACAGCTTTATCTGTACGATGGCTTCCTTTACGCCGGTAGTTATAGTAGCCACACCTTTAACATCAGCGGCTTCAAAGCTCCGCCGGAAGCCGAAGCCAAGCTAACCTGCTTTGTCGGCGAGGGTGATGAGTGCTATACCGGGGATTACATAAAGTTCAACGGATATTACTTGTATGATGAAGTTAACCCTCAGACCAATGTCTGGAACGGCAAGTCCAGTGGTCTTGATGGGCTATCTATTGACGGGGTGGATATTGATACCTTTGAGGTCTCCAGCCCTATTATACAGGGTGGAGCTACCTCAGCCGAGATATACTTAAGAACCTCCACTGACTGCTGGAACCTGTGCTATCTTATGCTGTCCTTCCGTGATGTTCCCGGCGGGAATAGACCAGACCGGGTAGGTACCATTAGTTATAGTTATGGAGGCTGATAATAAACGATGAAGCTGAGTAAGACAACATTGATATTTCTGGGTGTGGGTATCTTTGCTATCCTAGCCGCTGGCTTGGGCATGACCTATGCTCAAAAAAGTAGAGAGCAAAATCAACTTGACCAGGAGCTTTCTCTGGCTCAACTGCGGTTAACCAAGTATTCATCGCCAGAAGAGCTTTTATCGCGGCAGAGTGAACTGGAAAGCCAGCTGGCAGAGCTTGGGGTACAGTTTGAAGATGCCAAAAATCTTTTACGCAAGTCAGTTGAGAGTATCGAGGTCACTGATACCTTATTTGAGGTTGCTGAAGCCTGTGATGTGGAAATACTTGAGCTTAGCTCGCCGGGTCTGGCCCGTGATAGTAAGAATTTAAGAGGGATTACCTGCTCGGCTCTCTCACTGAGGGCGAAAGCTGAGGGAACTGTACACGATCTAATTAGTTTTATCTTCATGCTGAGCAAAAAATTTCCCACCGGCGTGTTTCAATCGGTAGGAATATCTATCCCTGAAGTCATTGTGGAAGAAACCGGTGGTGGGGAGGGAGTAGAGGGAGAGGAGGGAGTAGGAGAGGAAGAAGCTGGCGGAGAAGAGGAAGCCGGTGGAGAAGAGGAAGCTGGTGGAGAGGAAGAAGAGATAAATAAGCCAACGGTTAATTTTGAGCTAATCATTCATACTTACGAGGGTGACTAGTATGGCTAAAAAGGTGGTTACTTTATATATTGATGATACTAGCCTCGGGTTACTGGAGGCTAAGGGTAAGCGGGTAAAAAAGTGGGCTAGCTTGCCTTTGGAATCAGGTTTAGTCTGGGATGGCGTTGTCCTTAATGAAGCGGGACTTGCTACCAAGATTAAGGAGTTTCTAAAGGCTCAGAAAGTGAGTGCAGGAAAGGTCATCGTTGGTTTGAGCGGACTTCATTGCCTATCTCGGAAGGTTACCGTGCCCAACTTATCTAAGGATATGCTAGCCAAAGCAGTGAGTCAGGAGGCGGAAAGGACTTTACCAGTCCCTCTGGAGCAGCTTTATCTCTCCTGGCAGGTTATCTCCACCTCTGAAGAAGAAAAGCAGGTTTTCGTGGTTGGTTTACCCCGTAATGCTGCTGATAGCATGGTTAAAACACTGCGCCAGGCGGGTGTTAAGCCTTATCTTATGGACTTGAAACCACTGGCTCTGACCAGGGTGGTACAGGAAGCAACAGCGGTAATCGTTGACATCCAGACAAATGAATTTGACCTTGTAATTATGGTTGATGGTGTTCCCCATCCTATCCGTACCGTGCTTTTTCCCAGCGAGGCACGATCTCTAGAGGAGAAATCAGTAGTTGTAAAGGGAGAGCTGGAGAGGACTATCAAATTCTATAACTCCAGCTATTCAGAAAAGCCACTTGAATCTAGTCTGCCTATATTTATCTCCGGGGAACTGGCTGATCAGCCGGAGCTATGGCGTTCCGCATTAAAAAAGCTTGGTTATTCCGTTTCGCTACTGGTATCACCGCTGAAGTGTCCCAAGAACTTCACCCAGAATCAGTATATGGTCAACATCGCCTTGGCACTCAAAGAGTTGTCGCCGGGAAAGAGAGCTCACCCTTCATTAGTGAATCTGAACGTTCTACCTGAGGTCTACCAGTCCAAGCCCATCTCTTTAACCTTAGCCAAGGCTCTTGCTGTACCTGCTATTATCGGGGTGGCTATCGGGTTGCTTGTCCCCTTGGGAATGCTGATACAAAGCACCGCTGCCGATACGGCGTTGCTGCAAGTTCAACTGGATGTCACCAAGAATCTCATACAGCAGAGGCATATGCAACAACAGTTGCTGGAGAAAGAGATTTCCAGTCTAGGGGCAAGAGTTGCCAAGTTAGAGGCACCTATTAATAACTTCACCGCAGTGTTTAATAATTTTGGTAAGTATCAGGAGATAGTCAACGGTGATTTGCAAATCACAACATCTACCGTGCCAAGTGCTACTGATTTGAGCAAGATTACTCATTCCAGTAGTACACTGACCATAAGAGGTACGGCTCCAAGTGAGACGGAAGTTTTAGTGTATGCTGACTCTTTAAGAGCCAGCGACAGGTTTTCTCTGGTTACTGTCTCAAGTCTAAGAAGGACTGAGGACGGGATGATTTTTACCCTAACGCTTATTGCTGAGGAGTAGTTTCGATGGATATTTTCCCATTGCTTAGTTTAGCGAGAGAAAATTCTGCTTCTGATTTGCACTTTGTTGCCTACAGCCCGCCTATGCTGCGAATTAATGGCTCGCTTAAGTCGGTGGTAGATATTGAACCGCTGACACCTGACGACATAAAGGAGGCGTTCCTCCAGCTAACGAAACCTGAGGAAAGTGAGGAATTTTATCGTTCTCTGGAGCTGGATTTTGGCTATACTTTAGATGATGGCAGCCGGCTTAGGTGTAACGCAGCTCAGCAACGCGGGGCGATTAGTCTTGCCATCCGTTTGCTGCCGCCAATCATCCCAACTATAGATGAACTGGGATTACCCCCGGTCTGTAAAGAGTTGGTTCTCAAGCCGAGAGGGCTGGTGCTAATCAGTGGACCTACCGGTAGCGGTAAATCCACTACGCTGGCAGCTATGATTAGTTATCTTAATAATACTGAGAACCGCCATGTAGTCACTATTGAGGACCCTATCGAATATGTTTATTCCAGCGTAAAGTGTGCTGTCACCCAGCGGGAATTGGGCAGTGATACCCACTCTTTCGCTGAGGCATTAAGGCATGTGCTGAGGCAGGACCCGGATGTAATCCTGGTTGGCGAGATGAGGGACTTGGAGACAGCGGCAGCAGTGCTTACTATAGCTGAAACGGGGCACTTAATATTGACTACCGGTCATGCTCCCAGCGCTACCCAGGCAATAGAGCGAGTAGTAGACTTATTCCCACCTCATGAGCGTCATCTGGCTCAGACACGGCTTGCCTCTTTGCTTCTTGGCGTTCTGTGTCAGGCACTTATCCCTAAGGCTGATGGCTCAGGGAGAATAGCTGCCATCGAGATTATGCTGGCTAATTCGGCGATAAGGAACCTCATCAGAGAGGGCAAGATTTATCAACTTCCCAACGTGATTCGCACTCATGCTCAACTGGGAATGGAACTGCTCGACCAGGCGCTGGTTGACCTGTACCGCCAGGGGATAATCAGCAGTGAAAGCCTGTTTGCTTTCTGTAATGACCGGGACGAGGTAGAAAAACTCACCAGTGGGGCCCGGATGGGATATCCCCTTTAGCCCTTGTTGCTCACTTTTAACTTGAGGAAGCCCAGCGGCAACAGTTTTTGTTTCCCTTTGGTAGTGACGCAATACAAATATGAAAAGCTTACCGGCTAAGTTTGGTGACCGGTAAGCTTTTCAATTTCTCTCTCATCTCTGCTACAAGCTTAGCAGTTCATTATGGCGGATCTAATACGCCGATCTCTCCACCTGCAGACCCACCGTCTGTCCACCAGCCATGCACTGTTCCGTCGCTGTCACAGCTATACCAGAACTCGGTGCTGGCTTTGTTGATGTAGCGAGAACCAGTTGCCCCGAAAAGTGGGGCGGAGGGAGCGGGAGGAAAACCTGTCATGTCCTTAGTAGGAGTCGCACCGCCAACCACAGTTACATTAGCGCTGCCAGTATCCGCCATCATCGCCATCATGGCAGTCAGAACATTGTGGACTTCGCTCAGACCGGCTTCCTTCTTACCCCTGCCCATGAATTTGCCGACATTAGGGACGGCTACAGCAGCGAGGACACCGAGGATAGCAACTACCACCAGCAGCTCGATCAGGGTAAAGCCTTTCTCGCCATAACGGAACTGCCTAATTAGCCTTTTCACCCTTCTTCACCTCCTTTGGCTTTTATTTTGCATTCTACCCTAAAGCTTATCACAATTTAGACGAGCGTCAATGAGTTAATAGTAATGTCTTGACATAAGAAAAAAGTCCTATATAGACTGGAGGGTCAGTGCTGTTCCTATAGACAATAGTCCTCAGGTTGTTTAGTAACCTATCCCCCTTTGTGAGGGGAAAATACTGAGGGAGAGTCAAATGGAGATAAAGCCTATCTTATATAACTATTCTCCCGCCTTTGATGATGGGAGCTTATTTAATCGGGGGTATTTAAGAAGGACGCTAGTCCTTCCTGCAAAACTATTTTCTCCCCAAGGAGAGGAGATTAAGGGGGTGAGGTTGCTAACCAATATCTAAGAGGACTCAGAAATGAGTTTACCAACCCCTCACCCTTTATCCCTATCCCTTTATGAAGGGGAGAGGGAAGAGATTTTTTTAAAGGGACTTCGCCCCTTTTAATCCCTTTAAACAATTTTCCTCTCTTTTGGAGAAGTTTAAACTAGTGGGGTGTTTAAGAGGGGCGTTAGCCCCTCTTCATAAAATCTTCCCCCTCCCTGGTAAGGGAGGGGGATTAAGGGGGTAGGTTGTTACCCAGTAGCCAGGGGGGCAAAGCCAGTAGTAAAATCCTAAATCCTAAGCACGAAGCACTAAACAAATTCAAAATACTAATTACCAAACCTTAAGGATTTAGGACTTAGAAATTAGAACCTATCTTGAGAAAGTGGGGTGTTTAAGAGGGGCGTTAGCCCCTCTTCGTAAAATCTTCCCCCTCCCTGGTAAGGGAGGGGGATTAAGGGGGTAGGTTGCTACCCAATATTCAGGGGGGCAAAGCCCAGAGCGAGATTCAAAACACTAATTGCTAAGACCCAAACTTTCAGTTTTAGGATTTAGAAATTAGGATTTAGGATTTATTCTTAGAAGGGGGTGAGGTTTTAATAAATATTTATATTTCCCTCCTATTGACTGGCTAACGAAAAGTGTTCAGAATAGAGCGAAATGGAAGGGGTATTAATAGCTATTTTTGCCTTGTTGGGGGTGGTGGTGGGTAGCTTTCTTAATGTCTGCAGTGACCGCTTGCCTGCGGAGAAGTCGTTGGTCTACCCGCCATCGCATTGTGATGCCTGTCATCATCGTCTCTCACCTAAGGAGCTTGTGCCGGTGTTCAGCTACCTTTGGCTGCGCGGGCGCTGTCGTTACTGTCGGGCTCCTATTCCCCGACGTCTACTCTGGGTAGAGATTGGCTGCGGACTCCTGTTTGCCTTTAACTATTGGTACTATGGTCTGAGCATAGAATTTGCGGTTATTACCTTTTATTGCTGCCTATTTCTGGTGCTTATGGTTATCGATTTGGAACATAGACTTATCCTGAACAAGATAGTCTATCCGGCGGCGGTGGTGGCTTTAATTATTAGTGTTTTCCAACCTCCGTTGGGAGTTATTAACATCTCATTGCCCTGGCCCACAGTTGCCAGTGGTGTTAATGGAATGGTCAGTAGTGTTACCGGTGGCGCTGCAGGTTTCATATTGCTGTTGATACCGGCAGTTATTTATCCGGCAGGAATGGGATGGGGAGATGTTAAGATGGCAGCGCTGATAGGTCTGGTTACTGGTTTTCCGCTGGTATTTGTTGCTCTGTTTATGGGAATAGTTTGCGGTGGGTTGGTGGCTGGGCTTCTGCTGCTGCTAAAAATGAAGGGGCGAAAAGAGCCTATCCCGTTTGCTCCCTTTTTGTCCCTGGCGACCATATTTACTCTGCTATGGGGGAGCAACACTCTTGGCTGGTATCTGGGATTGTTTTAATTCCTGGGGAGGATGCGAGCGGGGTCTCTTCCGGGCTATTCTTCTTTGGCAGTGAGTTCTGCTAGCCGTTCCAGCGCTGCCTTCAGAGCCTCCAGCTCTTCGCCGTAGCCAGCCCAATCACCTGCCTTGAGATATTGTTGAGCTTTATCATAGTGCTGCTGAGCCTCTTCAATCAGGTTGGCTATTTCAGCGGCTACTGGCTTCTCCGGTTCTGCTGGGGTTGGTGGTTTGACCACAGGTTCGGGTGGTGGTGCCTCAACGCCAAAGATAGCAGCAAGACTTTCCTTCAGTGTGGGTTCCATAGCAATGTGCTCGCCGGCAGCCACAATAACTCGCTTCAGCTCTGGAAGCCCACCGGCTTCCGCCTGAAGGAACACCGGCTCCACATACAGGATGGACTTGCCTAAAGGAATCAGCAGCATGTTACCGCGGATAACCCGGGAACCACCACGACCCCACAGGGCGAGTTGCTCGGTGATAACGGTGTCCTGCCCGATGCGGTTCTCAATCTGGCTGGGACCATACACCAGCCGCTCCTTGGGGAAGTGGTAGGCAAGTAGCTTTCCGTAATTTTCCCCGTCACAGCGGGCGGCCAGCCAGCCAATGGTATTATTCTTGTTCATTGGGGTGAAGGGTAACATGAGCAGGAACTCCTCTTTCTCTTCGCCGGGAAGACGCATGATTATATAGTAGGGCTCTATCAGCTGCTCTTCGCCAGCATAGACTTCTCTGGGCATAGCCCACAGGTCTTCCTTGTTGTAGAACACCCGGGCATCGCGCATGTGGTAGCTTTGATATACCGATGCCTGAATGTAGAACATGTCTTCGGGGTAACGCAGGTGGACTCGTAGAGACTCGGGCATCTGTTCTGCAGGCGCGAAGAGTTTGGGAAAGATAGCTTGGTAGGTGCGTATTATAGCATCCTCAGGGTCAGTGACATAGAAGGTTACACTGCCATTGTAGGCATCAATAACTGCTTTAACGCTGTTCCGAATGTAGTTTAGTCCATTCCCAATCGGTTCGGAATAGGGGTAGCGGTCACTGGTAGTATAAGCATCCTGTATCCAGAATAGCCTTCCGTCCATCACCGCCAGATAGGGGTCGCTGTCCAGCTTTAAGAATGGTGCCAGGTGGTTCACCCTCTCTCTGATGTTCCGATAATAGAGCACTCTGCTCTCGGGGGTTAACTCACCACTGATAAGGATATTAAGGTCACCAAGTTGCCAGGCATAGACTAGCCGGCGGATAAAACTGCCCAGGTTAACCCCATCCTTGCCCTGGTAGTGACCATAGACATTTTCGTCGCCCATAGGATAGTCAAACTCCTGGGTATTTGTGTTCACAATTACATAGTGATGTGTCTTTTCCCCGAAGTATATCTGAGGTTGCTCTATATTGAAGTCGCCAACGGGGGGTATATCCTTAACCAGCAATACCGGTAATCCCTCAGTAGTAATCTCGTTAACCGGGCTCAGGGCAACGCCGTAGCCGTGAGTGAACTGGAGCTGGCGGTTGACCCAGGTCTGCGCCTGCCCGGCCAGTTTCTCTGCGGATAATTCTCGGGCCGAAAGCATGACCTGTCGGTATTGGCCATCAATGGTATAGCGGTCAACATCAACATCATAGAAGTCATAGTAGAGTCGGATGGACTGGATCTGGTTATAGGTATCCTTTAGCGGGCGGTGGTCCCAGAGCCTGATGTTGTTGATGGTCGCCTCGTTGTTGGCTATGTCTTGGGGGCTTGGCGTCTTCTCGGCAGCGAATGACTGCTCCTCAACCCGGTCCAAAGCGAAAGCCTCCCTGGTAAACTGGATGTTATACTCAATGTAGGGCGTCTCAAGAGCCAGTTCGTTGGGTTGTACCTGAAAACGCTGCACCAGAGTGGGGAAGAGAGCACCGATAAGGATGGCAGCCACTATCCATCCCCCAATAGCATAGACGGGCCAGCGAAAGTTGCGCCGCAATACAGAAACCAGGATGAGAATCATACAGATGATGACTACTGCCAGGAGAATCCACTGCGCCGGGAGTTTGGCATGTATATCAGCATAGCTGGCACCAAAGACCATTCCCCGCTTGGAGAAGACCAGTTCCCAGATGCCAAGCCAGTAGCCCCAGGCGAAAAGGCTCAGGATGGCTATACCTAGTCCGCTGATGTGGGCTAATACTGACCTGGCAAAGTCGAACTTGAGCCGTTGCACTGTATAACTCAGGAAATATACCCCAGCACTGCCAATAATGGTTAGTATCAATGCTCCTAAGAGCCAACTTCGCAGCAGGTGGAAGAAGGGCAGGGAAAAGACATAGAAACCAACCTCCCTGTGGAAAACCGGGTCAGCAAGAGCAAAGGGCTGACCATTGAAGAAACGGAGTATCACTTCCCAGTTGCTTTGAGCTACCAGACCGAAGATGATACTGAGTAGTGCTGTTCCCAGGATAACATTCCACTTAAGTATTTTCTGAAGTTGGCTGACGATAGCCCAGGGCCAGAAATGCGCTTCAGTCTTGGGCGCCAGACGTGTTGCCAGCACCAGATTTCCCAAAAACAAGACACAGAAGATGATGGCTGCGGAGAAGAAGGTTAGCACCTTGGTTTTCAGGATAGTGGTATAAACACTGCTATAACCGAGGCTGTTGAACCACAGCCACTCAGTATAGAAGCCCTTGCCTATGCTAAGCAGAATGAACAGGGCGAGAGCGCCAGCCAGTATTAATAATACCCTGGCTGTCCGCCCATAGTGGGCAGGATGCACCGGCTCCTTACCTTTATCTTCGGGGAACCAGCGCTGCCATTGTCTTTCGAATGAACCCATTTACTTACCCCCGGTCTTCCTGAACTATGGTCTAAGAATAGCGCAGCTTGCTGACTTCTGGGGATTTATTAACATCAGTTATTGTAGCTATGTTAACCGTCTGCTGGCTAAGTGTCAAGCTTTGTAGCCAGTCCGCCCTTAGGTTACTAATTTTATTTATCACGCGGTAACACAATCGCCAGAATTTGACTATTGACTAGTGCAGTCTAAATATTTACAATAGCGGAGAGTCAGGGTAAGGAGGGTACCGCGGTGAATATTAGTAAATTAGTCTGCTTATTACTAAGTTTTTCTCTATTGTTCTCAGTTCTTGGGGGATGTGAGTGTGGGGCACCGGCTGAAGCCGCCCCGGCGGTAAAGATTAACGAGGTAATGTTTAATCCGTTTGGTGAGGATGCTGGAAACGAGTGGTTTGAAATCTATAATAGCACTGTAGAATCATATAATATTGAAGGATGGACGGCATCTAATCACGATGGGGATGTTATCGCTACGCTTCCATCGTGGACTTTGCCTCCGGGTGGCTACCTGCTTGTTGTTTTTGGTTCCGGGACCAATGACAGCAGTTTCACCGATGGTAGCGGTGCCTTTTATACCCAGGGTAACCTGGAGGTGTTAGACAATACCGAGGACGAAGTAGCTGTTTATGCCGGTTCGCCGAAGTCATCTACGATAACTGATTTTGTCTCGTGGTGCTCCGATGGAGATTATAAGCCGGGGAAGGCTCATAATCATGCGGTAAAGGCTAAACAGTGGGTGGAAGAGGCTTTCCTTGACATCGGTTACCCTTCAGGTAAATCCCTGCTTGGCGGCTTCTCCATAGGTCGGGACAAGAGCGCTACTGATACCGATACTCCTGATGACTGGAACCGCAATGGGGGACGAGATGCCTATTTTGATACTCCCGGACTTGTGAACGCTGGCGCCTACTTTACCACAGATTGGGGTGTTAAGCTGACCCAGACAAAAGTGAACCTGCTCCTGATACAGTTTGGACACCAGGTAACTCATGCCAGCCACAAGGTTGTTTCCGAGCAGCAGTCTCCAGAGGAGAGCTATATCAAGGCGGAGCACAGCTTTACTACAAGTTATGCCGGGTATGAAGATACCTTCTCCGGTGTTGGTGAGTATCGCTGGAGCCGGGTCAGCCCGCAGAAGTGGCAGGATGAGATAGATATTAGCCTTACCGGTTCCGCCGGCGATGAAGTCTACTCGCTTAATTACACCCGGGAGTATGAGGATACCGGGCTGTCTCTGGTTGTCACCGAAGACCTGGATGGTATTTATAGCTATGAGGTTTTTGATAAAGAAGAGGTCCTCCCTGATGTGGACGGTGACCTTGAGCCGTTACCGGAAGCGTCTACTCACCCCGAACAGAAGAGGATTTCGGATACTACTACCACCGTGATAACTCAGGTTGGTCTGGGGGAGTACAGAGTCGATACTGTGAGCAGTAAAGATTTAGCCTTCCGCGATGAAAAACAAGGGATGTCATTTGCCAAGAATTACAAGCTTCTTTCTGATACTCAGATTGAGGCGGCTACTGAACTGGAGATAACCTCTGATGTTAGAGACACAGTTAATATATCCACTGCCTATGTTATGGATACCGATGTCGGCTGGCACCAGGCTCACGACCTGGGCAATATCAACGCCAGTTACTCCAAATACGACCTCAAAGTGGGTGAACAGAGCTATTCTCTGGTTGAGCCCGGTTACTACCGTATGACCAAGCGAGCCGGTGAAGATTACTATGACATTGACATGAACCTCACGCTGGGTGATGGTGATAGCTTTGACATAGGTCTTTCTGGCTATATCGAGAGAGTAGTTGAAGCAGGAGAGGTAATATACAGGGGCAAGATTACTGACAGTGCCGGGGTTAAGGAATCACAGTTCTACATTGATGGCTGGGAATCGGCAGTAGGTGGCGGTATCTGCGCCATAGCTGGCGGTCTGATAGGGCTCATCTGGATTGGTATCGGCTCCGTCATCGGGGCTGGGGTTGGTGCTGCTGCCTGTGGCGCTGCTGGTGCCGCTATTGAATCTGCCACCGAGCCAGATACCACCAAGCCGGATATTGAGTGGGAGGTACTGGATAGCGGTAGTGATAAGGAGAAAGGCTGGCTCAGGGTAAAGGTTACGGTGAGTGATAATGAGGAGGTCTCCGACTGGTCATTAAAAGCCAAAAATCAAGATGGACGAACGCTAGCCAACCGTTCCTACACGTCAGGTAGTGAGAGCCAGTCGCGAATTTATCCCCTGCATAACAAACGTTGTGAGAAGCGGACTATTACTCTTACGGTTTCGGTAACTGACTCCAGCGGTAATACTAGAAGCGACAGCCGCCAGTTTGATGTCCCCGCCAGAATTTGTAAGCCTAATATAAAGGAGACCACGCCGGAAGATAAGAATGTCAGCGTGCCGGTGGATAGCAAGACCAAGGTAACCTTCTGCAAGCCGATGGATACCGAAGCCACCGCGACTGCTTTCACCTTTTCCCCCGATGTTGACTTCAAGGTCAGTTGGTCAGATTACAATACTGTAGCTACCCTTGCTCCCACCCAGCCCCTGGATTATGGTACTACCTATACGGTAACCATCAGCACCGAGGCGACATCTTATGCTGGCTTTAATTTAGAAGAGCCTTACACTTTCTCCTTCACTACCGAGGAGAAGCTGGAGCCGCCAGAGGTTCTAGCTGTTTTCCCGCCCTATGGTGCCGAGGGTGTTCCCCTGGATTTTGAAGTCCAGATTCTGTTCTCAATACCGATGGATAAAGACGCCACAGAGGAAGCACTGAGTGTATTCCCTGATGCGGAGTATGAGGTATTGTGGGGGGAGGGTGCTCAGCTAATGGTTATCCAACCAGTGGTACCTTGGGCACCGGTAGCCTTCTATGAAATAACACTTACTGACGAAGCCATGTCAGAGGCTGGCTTAAATATGGAGGAAGAATACACATTTGTATTTTTCACTGCGGAGGAAGAAGGCCTATAAGTTCATTACCGGTATTTAACCGTAACGCTCTGTTTGATTAGTGTATAGCCTGCATAGATGTGCACGGTAACTGGTAATTGGTGCTCTGTTATTGGCGGGTTCTGTTGTCAGGCAGTAGAGCTTGACAAAAAGGAGCTTCACAATCAAAATGCCCTTACTCGTGAGTTGTTTTTATTCCCCTGAGAGTTATTTTGTGGTTAAACTGCCTTATGGACTTAAGTTCTGCCAATTTGGATGAAAAATTGAGAAGTGCTGCTAAACCGGAGCGGGTTTTCGGGGTTCGGGTAAGACTACATTATACCTGGTATATCGCTTTCCTATTAATAATAGCGGTCATCACGACTCAGTTCCCTGAGGCTTATCCCTTATGGCAAAGAATGGTTCTGGGGTTAGCTACCGGCTTACTCTTTTTTATTGCGATAAGTATTCGTGAGCTTATCCTGGGTTTTGTAGCTATCAGAAGAAGGATGCCGGTAAAGGGTGTTACTTTATTTGTCTTGGGTGGAGTGCCTCAGACAAGCGGGGAGACTACTCTCCCCATCCTTGAGCTATTGCTGGCGGTGACTGGACTTTTGTCCAACCTGGTAATCGCCGGGATATTCTACGGGGCGTATCTGGCACTGGCAAACTCGGCTAGCGTTATCATTGCTGTGCTCATCCAATGGCTGGCTTTCATTATCTTTATGCTGGCTTTGTTTCATTTTGTTCCCGGTTTCCCGCTGGACGGGGGCAGGGTTTTGCGGGTGTTACTGTGGAGAACAAGTGGCAATTATGAACGAGCAACGCGTATTGCCAGTTGGGTAGGATGGGGTATAGGTTCACTCCTGGTTATTGGTGGCATTGTGGTAATGATTCTCTATAGCCAGTGGTTTACTGGACTATTTCTGGCATTTGTGGGGTGGGTTTTGCAGAGTGCAGCGACGCATAGTCGAAATCAGGTGATACTGTATGAGACCCTGCGCAGTGTTGTGGCTCAGGACATAATGACTAAGGAGTATTCTGTGGTAAATCCACAGCTCAGTCTCAGTCGTTTAGTGCGGGATTATGTTATGGTTACCGGGCAACGCTACTTTGTTGTGGCTGATGAGGCTAAATTACTGGGGATTGTGACTGTGCGTAATATAAAGTCGGTACCCAGGGGACGGTGGAAGTCTGCCCGTGTGGGTAAAGTGATGACGCCGGTGGGCAAACTTAAGACGGCTTATCCCCAGCAGTCAGGGTCAAGCCTGCTTGAGCTGATGGATGAAATAGGAGTCAACCAGATACCAGTTCTGGAAGAAGACGGGGTAATTGGGGTTGTAATTCGGGATAGTCTAATTCGTCTGGTCAAAACTCGTGCCAAACTTGGAGTTTAATTGGCGCTCAGCGTACTCTTATACTTATTGAGTGGTTTCTGCTAATATCTCACCGGGGATTTCATCGATAACTTTCCTCTGTCGGCTTTGCTTGGTATAAACTCTCCATCTGGCTTCAAACCAGCGGAAGGGGCTTTCTGCTTCGGACCATATTCTCAGTCTCGTGTCACGGGGGTTCTCAGTTGCCCATGTCACACGTTTAATGCTGGTGAGGGGTGTGGCGGTGGTTATTTCAACCTCATATTGGTCACGCTTAGTTCCCTCTGGCAGTAGCCCCTGACGATAGATAGTCCAGTCCACCTGAACCGAATTTCTGGGAGCAGCTCTGGTTCGTATGTAGAGCTGGCAGTCCTCCGGGCTGTCAAGACTCAACCAGCGTGATTCCTCAACACTTGTCAGCAGTGGAAAAGATTTTACCCGATTAACTTGGTAACTACTCCGTTTGCTCTCAGGGAGACATTCCCCAACCACGTCCTCCCACTCCTGCCAGTGGAGGTAGGACTCATTCCTGTGCTGCAGCTTACCGCTGGCGGCAGGAACTTCGCCAACAATATCTTCCCAGCGGTCTGTTCCCAGAAGCCAATCGGCTTCATGCTCAAAATTACCACCTTTGACAAAGACGGAACATTCTATTTGTCCACCAAAGAGGTAGTGGAGGATTTGGTCTGCCATAGGCTCAGCGACCTTGTCCAGTTCTTCAAGCTCGCTGTGACCATAGTTTCCGTAGTAGATTACATCAGCCTCGTCACAGTATTGAGCTGAGATGGGGATAATGCCATCATCCATGTTTCTTGGCCAGCCGTCCACTCCACCGGCATCAAACTGTTCACTAAGTGGTGCCGCTTCACCGGATATGAAAGCTAGCCAGTGTTTGTGGTGGCTCACCCAGCTGCCGTCTTGACTGCTATCATACTGGGCTAGGGAATCACAAATCCCCTTGTCTAGGCGCGACCATACCGTTTGACAGTAGTTCAAAGCGGAGCCGCCACCAGCAACAAAATACTGGTTCAGGCTCTTAATAGGACTGTTGACGGTTATTACCATCGCCACTTTGTCGGTTAAATTACCTACATTGTGAGCTGTTGCGTAAAGGGATGCCTTGCCTCCCATACTGTGTCCCACCAGGATTAGGTTTTTCTTATTTTTGAAGTGCTTGTTGATACTATCAGCGATGTTATTAGCCCAGGTCTTAACATCTACATAACCGGGGTAGCACCGCTGCAGGGTATCAATCTGGATTTTGGTGCCGGGGTGAGCTTGTTCGTAATCACGGATATACGCCGGTAACTGCTCTTTAATGGAATCAGACAGGAGCTGGAAGGCGCAGGCATTACCCCCCATACCATGAACAAAAACAAAGTTTAGCTCCTTAACCTGGGTTGTTTCTTCAGGTGAAGATTGTGCTGAGTTACAGAATCCGGTTTGGAGGCACAGTATAACGGCTATCAGCCATACCAATCTTTTCATAATGACTTTGCGCATTGTGTTAGTGTAATGAATGATAGCACCCGCTGGAATATAATTACAAGATTTGTAGACCGTCAAGCAAATGGGCTAAGGAGTGTTTACAATCAGCAAGCGTAGGTTTAAAATGTCAAGTAGCCAACAGGATAAATTCCTCTAAGTAATCTTATTCCACAAGTTTATTACTATATTTGGGGAAAAGATTCTGAGGATATTCTTTTACTAATCTAGATGGAAGGTGGTCACAATGAAACACACTCCTTTGTATGCAGAGCATCTTAAGCTGGGAGCCAAAATGGTTGAGTTTGGCGGCTGGGATATGCCTCTCAACTACCCCACAGGGATAGTCGCCGAGCACCTGGCAACGAGGAAGTTTGGTGGGCTGTTTGATATTTCCCATATGGGTAGATTTCGGGTAAGTGGCAAGGATGCTTTGCCCTTCCTGCAATATGTCTTGACCAACAATGCGGCAGCGCTGGAGCCGGGGCAATCGCAATACACCATAATATCCAGTGAGAGCGGTGGAGCCATTGATGACACTTATCTCTACCGGGTGGATGAAGAGGAATATCTTCTCGTGGTCAACGCCGCCAATACAGAGAAGGATTGGGAATGGCTCCAGAAGTACACGCATAAATTTCCCCGTTTAATTTTGGAAGACCATACTGCCAGAGTGGCGATGCTGTCATTTCAGGGACCGAAAACGAAGGCAGTACTGGGGACAATTCTGGGGGGTATAGACCGGCTTCCCGAGCCTATGAGAAACAGCTTGATAGTTGCTGAGGTATTTGGCTTTAAAGTGCCCATAGCCAGAACAGGTTATACCGCTGAGCCGATATGCTTTGAGCTATTTCCCCCTGCGGAGATAGCTGGGCGTCTGTGGAACAAACTGCTGGAAGTCGGTGGTGATGGGGGTATTGTTCCTGCCGGATTGGGAGCCAGGGATACGCTGAGATTAGAAGCTGGGCTTCCCTTATACGGGCATGAGCTGGGGGATGATGTGGAGGAGAAGGAGATTCCCGTGTTTGCTCTGCCCGCTGCCAGGTTTGCGATGAGCTTTGGCAAAATTAAGGGAGAATTTGTGGGGCGGGAAGCATTGAGGAAGCAGTTTGAGGAAATCAAGCTGAGGGAGGAAGGCCGGCTTGCTACGCCGAAGGAGAAACAACTGGTTCCCAGAGTCATAATGCTTATGGCGATATCTGGCGGTGGTGTTGCTCGAGCCGGTTACCCGGTCTATGTGGATGGGAACCTGGTGGGGAATGTGACCAGTGGCACCGTGGTTCCTTACTGGGGGGTGGAAGGAGCTGGCGTCAAAGCCAAACCCGGTGTCGAATCTAACAGGAGAGCAATATGTCTGGCTTACCTTGATGCCGATTTAAAGGAGAACCAGAAAACAGAGGTCGTTATCCGGGATAAGAGGGTTGAGGGGATAATCGTGGAAAGGCATATCGGGAGTGAAGCAGCTCCATATGCCCGACCCTTGTTGGTTGAGGAACTGGTGGGAGCCGCGCCAGCCAAGCCTGAAGAATCTATGGAAAACCTGGCTAAAGGTCTGGTAAAGAGGGCTAAGGACAACACTATATGGCGACAAAAGAATACCATCAACCTTATACCATCAGAGCAGACCCCGTCGCCACTGGTAAGATTGCTGATAATAGCTGACCCGTTGGGGAGATACGCTGAGCACAGGAAAGTAAAGGCTTTGGGAGATGCTGAGGTTTACTATTATCAGGGAACAAGGTTCATTGCTGAGGTAGAGGTGGAGTTGGTTGAGAGGATGAAGGAGTTCCTCGGCTGCTCCGAAGTGGATGTCAGACCAATCAGCGGGCAGATGGCTAATGCCACGGTATTCAGTGGGTTGGTGGCTTATCTTAACCGGGTGGATAGGCGGTCAGAGCCCAGAAGACTGAGAAAAATTATTAATCATCATATTGGTCGGGGAGGACACTTAAGCGCTCAACCGATGGGGGCATTAAGAGATTATATATCCATTGACCCGGTCACGGAAAAATGGGCGGCGGTGAATTTCCCGGTCTTAGCAAATAACCCGTATCAAATTGACCTTCCCCAGTTAGCGGAACTCATTGAGGAGCACAAGCCGGAGCTTATCATTTTTGGCAAGAGCATGATGTTGCACCGCGAGCCGGTCAAAGAGGTAGTGCGGATGGTGGTTGACATAAAACTAAAGCCAATAGTTATGTATGACGCTGCCCATGTTCTGGGTCTGCTTGGTCCCTGTTTTCAGCAGCCCCTGCTGGAGGGAGCGGACATTGTTACTGCTTCAACGCACAAGACCTTCTTTGGCACGCAGCGGGGAATAATCGCCAGCAATATGAGCGAGGGGACGGATTACTTTGACCTGTGGGAGAGGATAGAGAGGAGAGCCTTCCCGGGTGGGGTGAGCAACCATCACCTTGGCACTTTGCTCGGGTTGTTAATGGCAACCTATGAGATGAATGCCTACAAGCGTGATTACCAGAAACAGGTAATAGCCAATGCCAAAGCCTTTGCTTTAGCCCTGAAAGAGCGGGGACTGCAGGTGGAAGGCGACCCTGACATCAGCTATACCGAAACGCATCAGGTTGTTCTGCGAGTAGGCTATGCTAAGGGGATAGAGGTTGCCGATAGGCTGGAAAAGAATAACATCATAGTGAATTACCAGGGCTTGCCTGATGATGAGGCTTTCAGTGCCAGCAGTGGTTTAAGGATGGGTGTCCAGGAGATGACCAGATTCGGTATGAAGGAAGAGGACTTTGGCGAACTGGCTGATTATATAGCGGATGTGATACTTAATGGCAGGGATGTCTCCCGGCAGGTCTCCAGCTTCAGACAGAAATTCACCAAGATGCAGTATTGCCTGCCTGAAGAACAGGCGAGACCTCTGGTTGATGAGCTCATTAGCAGTCTTATAAAATTGTAAGATTTTTTAAAGTTTAAAGGCGTTCAGCAGTAAGGGTTAAGGAGGTAATCGTTAATGGCTAATATTTCATACTCGGAGTTACAACCACCGTGTCGGATTCTTCTGGGTCCCGGACCCAGCAATGTCCATCCCCGTGTCCAGAGGGCTATGGTGGCACCATTGGTGGGGCACATGGACCCCTATTTCTTCACCATTATGGATGATACTATAGACTTACTGCGCTTCCTTTTTCAGACAAAGAATGAGCTTGCCTTTCCCATCTCCGGCACCGGCTCAGCGGGAATGGAAACTGGCTTCTGCAATATCCTGGAACCGGGTGATGTTGCTGTTATCGGGGTCAATGGATTTTTTGGAGAGCGGATGGTACAAAATGCGCAAAGGTTCGGTGCTGAAGTAGTTCGGGTTGATGCTGAGTGGGGGAGAATTGTTGAACCTGAGGCTATTGAAGCGGCGTTAAAGGCTCAGAAAAAGGTGAAGCTTCTGGCATTGGTTCAGGGTGAGACCTCCACCGGTGTCCTCCAGCCATTGACCGAAGCCTCGCGATTAGCTAAGCAATACGAAACCCTGTTCCTGGTGGATGCGGTCGCTTCCCTGGGAGGACAGGAGATGGCGGTGGACGATTGGGGCATAGACATTTGCTATAGCGGCTCCCAGAAGTGTATAAGCTGTCCCCCTGGTCTTGCCCCGATTACGGCTAACCAGAAAGCTTTGTATACGGTAAAGTCACGCCAGTGTAAAGTGACCAGCTTTTATCTTGACCTTATGGAGCTTGCTAAATACTGGGCGTACAAAAGCACCAAGGCATATCATCATACCGGACCGATAAATCTGTTCTATGCCATGCACGAAGCTCTGGCTATGATTGTGGAAGAGGGTCTGGAAGCCCGTTGGCAACGCCATTTTAGGAACGGCTCAGCCCTTCAGGCGGGGCTGGAGGCTATGGGACTGACACTACATGCCCAGCTGGGTCACCGGTTAAGCACACTGACCTCGGTGCACATCCCTTCCGGTGTTGATGACCCGCGGGTGAGGCAGAGGCTGCTTAACGAGTTTGGCATTGAGATTAGCGGGGGCTTGGGGCAGCTAAAGGGACAGATATGGCGCATCGGGCTTATGGGACATTCTTCGAGTGAAAAGAATGTGCTGCTTATCCTGTTTGCCCTGGAGAAACTGATGGCTGACGAAGGCTATAAGGTAGAGCCGGGGGCGGGGATAACTGCCGCTATCAAGTTCCTGAGGGAGAAAAAGGCTCCATAAAACCTTTGATTTGGTGGGGCTGTGACTTACCTATCTTACCTTTCGGTCAGGCGGAATTGACAATTCCATGCTATTGGTTTAATATCACAGGGGTGGGCAATGAGAAGTTTGTCGCCTATTATGAAGGGAGAAGAATAGCCAGCGCCGGGAAACTTGGGGAACTCTTGGATATGAGAAAGGTGAAGCCTTTTCTTGAAAAAAGAGAGTTCTTGATAAGATGTGTTGATTTGGACAGGGCGGAGGTTATTTTTAGGGGGGATGTGGGGTTTTTAAAAAAAGAATAGTGAACACCGAGGTGCCCAGCGCGAGCTTGGGTTTAAATGGGAAGCAAATCCGGTGAGAGTCCGGTGCAGCCCCGCTGCTGTAACTGAGGTTTAGAACTTCAGAAGCCAGAACACCTGCCTTGGTCGTCCTAAATCGCCTCCGCAGGGGAGGCACGGGGCATTATAATTTCCCCTCGCCGGCGACGAGGGGTTTTTTTATTCTGGAGGAGATAGCACGAATCATTCATCCTGAGCTATTCGATTAAAGATGGAAGCAGTGGATAATCTATTAATATTGTTTGGTGCCCTGGTTCTTGATTTGGCTTTGGGTGAACTGCCCCGCTCCGTTCATCCTGTGGTGTGGATGGGGAAGGTCATCTCTTTTGGGGAAAGGGGTGGCGATGGGCACTCCCGCTTAATTCAGTTTGTCTATGGGGTGGGGATATCTTTGTTCATTATAGGGCTATTCACTGCTGCCGCATATTTTATCCTCTATTATTTAAAAAGTCTTAGCTTGGCGGCGTATGTTGTTATCGGGGCAGTGCTTCTTAAATCTACCTTCTCTCTGAGAGAATTGAAAAGGGTAGCCCTCAATGTCAAAGAGTTTCTGCTGAAAGAAGAATTGAATAAGGCACGTTATGAACTGCGCTCATTAGTTAGCCGTAACACACAGGCTTTGTCCCCGCCGCTGATAGTATCAGCTACTGTGGAATCAGTGGCAGAGAACACCTGTGACAGCTTTATTGCTCCTCTCTTTTATTTTTTGCTCTTTGGTGTCCCTGGCGCTATTGCCTACCGGGCAGTCAATACCCTGGACGCTATGATTGGCTATCATGGAAAATATGAGTATTTAGGGAAATTTGCCAGCCGGCTGGATGATGTGCTTAATTTCATACCGGCGAGATTGACAGCGTTACTTCTGGTTTTAGCCAGTTTTTTATTACGAAAAGATGTCCGGGCTTCGTGGCGGGTAGCTTTAAACGACCATTCCAAGACCGAGAGCATCAACGCTGGCTGGACTATGGCAGCGGTTGCTGGTGCCCTCAATGTGCAACTGGATAAGGCGGGACACTATAAGTTGGGTAAAGCAGGCACGCCTCTAATTCCAGGTGTTATTGGTGCCTCATTACAACTAATGCAAATATCGGCGCTAAGCTGGGTAATAATCTGTTTTGCAGTAGGAGGAGTCTATTTTGTCCTTGCGTCCTAGACCCGAGGTGGAGAATCTGGAAATCTGCGCCCATGGCGGACTGAATCAGGCTGAGCTTAAGGCGATGGGGCTTAGCCCGGATTCGGTTGTTGACTTTAGTGTCTGCACTAACCCGTTTATGCCTCCACCGGGACTACAAAAGGTTGTCGATACTGCTGCTGTTAGTCGCTACCCTGATTCCGAAGCAACCGAATTCAGGCAGTGTCTTTCCCAAAAATTAGAGGTGCCTCCGGATAACCTTCTGGCCGGGAACGGTTCTACGGAGCTGGTTCGCCTTATCGCTTTAACTTACTTCAGCCATGGGGATTCCGTCTTGATTATTGAGCCAACCTTTGGTGAGTACGAGGTTGCCTGCCAGATTGTCGGGGCAGGAGTGGTTAAGCAGTGGGGTCGGGAGGAGGATAATTTTACGCTACAGATAGAAGAGACGGTTAACCTTATCCGGCAGCATCAACCCAAAGGGGTTTTTATCTGCAATCCCAACAATCCTACCGGTCAGTACCTCGCCAGGCGAGAAATTGAGAGAGTTCTGGATGCCTGCGGTGATGGTCTCCTCATTCTGGACGAGGCTTATGTTGCCTTTGTGGACGCAATCTGGTCTTCTATTGATTTAATTCACCGGGGCAATGTGATTATTGTGCGCTCTATGACCAAGGATTACGCCTTAGCCGGGCTGCGTCTGGGCTATGCGGTTGCCAGTGAGGAAATTATCAACGCTCTGCGCCGGGTTTGCCCACCGTGGAATGTTAATACCGTAGCTCAGAAAGCGGGGGTCATTGCTCTGGATAATACCGAGCACCTGGAGTGGTGTAAGGAGGAGATTCAACGGGCAAAGCAATTTCTGGTGGATGAGCTTCATCGGCTCGGCTTCACCTTGGTTCCGTCAGACGCGCATTTTTTCCTGATTAAAGTAAATAGTGCCAGTGGTTTCCGCGCTGCCTTGCTCCAGCAGGGTATACAGGTGCGAGATTGCGCTTCCTTTGGTTTGCCCGGGTATGTCCGTATCGCTCCCCGCACCATGCCTGAGTGCCAGCGGTTCATTGACACTATTCAAGCGATGAAGGGGTGAAGAATGACAAGCAAACTATGTAGGGTGGGAGTATTTTGTCTGGCTTCAGTGGTAATATTAAGTCTCTTTGTGGCCTGCGCGGCACCCGCCGAAAAGGCAGCACCGTCTTCGATTGAAATTACCGACCAACTGGGCAGAGTAGTCAAATTAGAGAAAATCCCGGAAAGGATTATTTCTCTTGCCCCAAGCAATACCAAGATACTGATTGCTTTAGGTTTGTGGGGCAGGGTAGTAGCCGTCACCGACTATTGCAGTTTCCCACCGGGGGCTCAAGAGAAACCCAGCATAGGTGGTTTTAGCACGCCAAATATTGAGGAAGTGGTCGCCCTTTCTCCAGACCTGATACTAGCCACCTCGATCCACGAAAAGAGCGTCATCTCCAAGTTTGAGGAGATGGGAATGACCGTTTTTGCTCTAAATCCCAAGACCCTTGACGAAGTATTGGAATCTATCACTCTGGTTGGAGAGATTACCGGGAAAGACGAGGAGACTTCTCGCTTAGTAGCAGGAATGCGGGACAGAATTAAGGCGGTAACTGACAAGACAGACAATCTACTGGTGGCTGAAAGGCCAAAGGTATTTTATTTGACCTGGCATGACCCGTTAAAGACAGCCGGCTCGGGAACCCTCCAAGACGAGCTGATTGTAAAGGCAGGTGGTATAAACATAGCTCGAGACCTCGTTGGTTACGCTGGTATCAGTTTAGAGGCAATGATTCAGGCGAATCCTGAAGTGATAATCGCCGGCGTTGGCATGGGGTCAGGCGAGGACTTGCCTTTTGAGTTTGCGAAGGCTGAGTCGAGATTGAGGAATGTGGACGCCCGCATTAACCACAGGGTATATAGTCTAAGCATTGGCCTGTTCCACCCCGCACCCGGGATAGTTGATGCACTGGAGAAGCTCGCTGAATTCGTACACCCGGAACTATTTAAAAAGGACTGATGAGTATTTACCACGGAGGTAAGCTATGTTCAGGAAGGAACTGCTGTGGAGGTTTGAAGGGGCAAAGGGAGAGATTGTTGCTCATCATTTCAGGGATGTGCTGATAAAGACTTTGGTCATTTCCTTCTCTCACTCAAGAAAGGTTTTAAGTTCAAGGGAGGGATTTAAAGAGGTAAGAGCTGTATGCAACAATTTTAATCCTCCGAAACTCTGGGACTTCGTTCATCAGAACTGGGAAATTTATTTAGGAGAAGTCCTCCTCGATTTGAAATTCTCACTCAATGAGGTGGCAATGCTTTCCACGGGTGTAGATATTGATGACTTTGCTTTAAGGGAAGAGGAATTTGAGGAGTTTAAGGTATGTGCCTTTGTCACTGCTGGGGTCAAGTCCAATGCCATGAGGGTGGGGGTGGATAAAGCAGGAAGCATTGAAAGAGGGGGCAGGTTTGAGCAAATAGGCACCATAAACACCATACTTTTAACAAATGCTTCCTTATCGGAAAGTGCCATGATCTGTTCCATCATCACCGTGACCGAGGCAAAGGCCATAGCACTTCAAGATTTGGATATAAGGAGTTCTTATGCCCCAAAGCTTCAGGCTACGGGCACAGGAACGGACCAGGTGATAATTGTTTCCGGGGATGGGCCTAAGGTCAGCTACTCAGGTGGGCATTCTAAAATAGGAGAGCTAATGGCTCGAGTAGTGACTTCGGCAACTAAAGAAGGGATCCTCAAACGTGAGGAGGATTTGAGGAAGCAAGGGAGTCAATGAATATCTACCATATAACCTATGCACCGACCGTTAAAACTGTCCACCTCTACTTCTGGGGCTGTAACCTGAGCTGTCGAGCCTGCCTGCGTCTAAAAGAGATTTACAATTGTCATTTGGAGGAGACTAAAGATAGCCGCTTCACTCAGGAAAGGAAAACTACTGAAACACCAGAGAGTTTTTTGGATCTTGAAGAAGTTATGAAGATTTTGGAGAGGCTGGAGGTAAAGACGGTTATCTTCATGGGGGCTGAGCCTACTATTGACTCCAAGTTGCCTCAATTAGCCGAGGTCCTTCATAAGAAATTCAAAAGCTATAACATTCTGCTCACCAACGGCTTCCAACTCATTGACCTAGAGCACATAGACGAGGTGGTGTTCAGTATAAAGGCTGTTACTGAGGGTCTCCATAGTGATTACACTGGGAAATCCAATAAGAAAGCCCTGAACAACTTTGTCAGGCTCAACCAATTGGGCATAAAGTTGAGAGCGGAAAGTATCTTTATTCCTGAATATATTGACTTTTTCGAAATTGATAACATTGCCAGGTTCATTGCCGGAGTAAACCGGAACATTCCCTACCGAATAGATGCTTACATTCCGGTTGGTGATAACCCCTGGCGACGACCAACTGCCGAAGAGGTGGAAGAGGCAGCCACAATAGCGAAAAGGCATCTTCTTAATGTCTCCTGTTTAACGGGAAACAAGATCCCGAAATTTGAGGTGTTAAGGGTTTTTTGACCATGACTTTGAATCAAATTAAGCCAGCTTTCATGGGGCAATCTGTGCTCACTGCTCTTCATCGGCGCAGTCGGGTATACGCCATTCTGGCGCTGTTGATTGCATCTGGAGGGGTGGTGGCGTTTGCCACTGCTGTTGGTAGCGTTGAAATTCCCTTCGTCACTATATGGCGTGTTTTGCTTTCGCAATTACCCTTGGTTGACATAACTCCTACCTGGCCGAGCACTATAGAGACCATAATTCTGGAAATACGCTTACCCCGAGCCATTCTGGCCGGGCTGGTCGGCGCTGCCCTAGCCCTCGCCGGAGCTACCTATCAGGGGCTGTTTCGCAACCCATTGGCTGACCCTTACCTTATCGGCGTGGCTCAAGGAGCAGCACTGGGTGCCGTTGTTGGCTTCCTACTCCCGTTCGACTGGCACGGAATGGGATTCGGAATCGTCCCCATGCTTGCTTTTGCCGGGGCGCTGTTTAGCGTAGCCATTGTCTATAGTCTGGCGCGGGTAGGCAAGACCCTGCCCGTGACCACCCTTATCCTAGCCGGCGTGGCTTTGGGAGCCCTCTGGGGGTCAATAGTTTCTTATCTCATCATCACCAGTGGCGAGAGAATACATGGAATTATATTTTGGCTCATGGGTAGCTTCTCCTTAAGCCAGTGGTCGGAGGTAAAAGTTGTCCTTCCCTATGTGGTGGTAGGGATGGTCATCATTTTGCTTTATTCTCGCTCGCTTAATGTAATGCAACTTGATGAGGAGCAAGCTCAACAGCTGGGCATCAATGTAGAAAAGGTCAAGCTCATTCTTCTTGCCGCCGCTACCCTGATTACTGCTGCCGCTGTTTGTTTCGTGGGCACCATCGGCTTTGTCGGTATCATCATTCCTCATGCGGTGCGCCTGATTTGGGGACCGGACCACCGCTTCCTACTGCCCCTGTCCGTCCTCACCGGCGCTGTCTTCTTAATCCTGGTCGACCTTGTAGCACGCACCGTTCTTGCTCCTACGGAAGTGCCAATAGGGGTAATCACTGCCATCTGTGGAGCACCCTTCTTCCTTTACTTATTGCGGCGCAAGAAAAGAGCAGTTTTTTTCTGAGGATAACCAAAATGATTAAGCTGGAAGTACAAAACCTTGGTCTGGCCTATGGTCGTAATGTGGTGATGAGAGACCTGACTTTCCAGGTCATGCCAGGAGAGATGGTGGGGCTTATCGGACCAAACGGCTCCGGTAAGTCAACCGCTATCAAGGCGCTAAGCCGTGTTATCCCCCCATACTCAGGGAGGATACTCCTGGATGGGAAGAACATATCTAAAATTTCAAGGGGAGATTTAGCCCGCTTGCTCGGCGTGGTCCCTCAGATGCCGCTCCTTCCCAGCACATTTACCGCCTTTGAGATAGTGCTTATGGGCAGGAATCCCCACCTTGGCCTTCTTCAGTATGAAGGTGCCAGAGACCTGGCTATCACCTGGCAAGCTATGGAGAGAACCGCAACCCACTCTTTTGCCAAACGAAGGATAGGCGAGCTTTCCGGTGGGGAGATACAGCGCATAGTTATTGCCCGTGTCCTGGCTCAAGAACCGAAGTTAATCCTCTTAGATGAGCCGACAGCGAATTTGGATATCAGCCATCAGGTTCAAATCCTTGGTCTGATTAGGAACCTTTGCCTGAAAAATAGTTTGACGGTTGTGATTGCCCTTCATGACCTGAACCTTGCCTCGCAGTACTGTGACCGATTAATCTTGATAAATAGCGGGCAGGTTCATGCCCAGGGGACACCGAGGGAGGTCATCAACCCCCGGAATATCAAGGAAGTCTACGGGGTCGAGGGCTGCGTCTATGCCCATCCGGTTAACGGACTCCCGGCTGTCCTGCTCGAAGCAGGCAGTGGCAAACATACCAAGTCTGGAGAGGTCGCCACTATCCGGTCATTAAAACACAAAGGAGCTATAAATGGGGGTATCTAATCCTTTAGAAGTGCCTGCTTCCGATTATGGAACCGTCGTTCGGTCACTGGAAGAGAGTGTGAGGCGCAATCTAACCGATGGACTCCTCCTCTCGGGAGGGCTGGACACGGCTATCCTCGCTTACCTCGCTTCGAAATGGGTTAAGCCATACTGCATTACCGTGGCACTGGACGGTGCCCCGGCGCCGGATGTTGACTATGCAAGGTTGGTAGCGGGTCGTTTGAAGCTAGGACACTACGTCCACTACTTTGGCAACGAGGAACTGGACGAGGGTATCCGGGCTGTAATCAGAATTATGAAATCCTTTGACCCTATGGGAGTGCGCAATAATGCCGCTATCTATATCGCCCTGAAGATAGGAAGAGACCGTGGTATGTCGACTATCATGACCGGGGACGGGTGCGATGAGCTTTTTGGTGGTTACAGCTTCCTCTTTGGGCTTACCGAGGAGCAACTGGACACCGCCCTTAAGAAGCTGGGGGCTAACATGAGGTTTTCTTCAATATCTTTGGCGGAGGACCTGGGGATAGCAGTCAAGCTTCCTTTTTTGGACCCAAAATTTAAAGCCTTCGCTGCAGGCTTGGATGTGGGGCTGAAGGTTAGAAGTGAGGGGGGGCAGGTGTGGGGCAAGTGGGTTATGCGCAAGGCTTTCGAGAATATTATGCCGCCGGAAATAGTGTGGAGAACCAAGGCACCGATAGAAGTGGGCACCGGCACTACCACACTCCCGTCCCTTTTCGATTCCAGGATTTCTGACCTTGAATTCAACGAAAAGAAGACGAGATACCTCAACGAGGATAAAGTGGTCATTAGAAGCAAGGAGCACCTTTACTACTACGAGATTTACCGGAGTGTCGTCGGTGTGCCTTGTGCCGGGGTTAGTAACGCCAGGGCCTGTCCGGAGTGCGGTTCCAATGTTGAAGAGGAAGCCTCATTTTGTCGGACGTGCGGTGCTTGCCCTATATAGGTCTCGCTAATTAAAGGATAGAGATGTCAGAGCTGTTAAACAACACAATTAGAATGATAAAGCCTCTGGATGAAGGGGCGATGGCTAAAGCCCGAGCCAGACAGGATATGTTAACCAAGCCACGGGGCAGCCTGGGGAGGTTAGAGGAGCTTTCGGTTAAGATAGCCGGCATCATGAGGCAAAAAGTGCCTCGTATTGAGCACAAAGCCATCATAACTATGGTCGGCGACCATGGTGTTGTCGCTGAAGGAGTGAGTGCCTATCCCCAGGAGGTCACTGTTCAGATGGTATACAATTTTTTAAAGGGTGGTGCTGCCATCAATGTGCTTGCCCGGCATATCGGTGCCCGCGTGGTGGTTGTTGATATGGGAGTATCGGCAAATCTTGAACCCCATCCCCTGCTTGTTTCCAGGAAGATTGCCTTGGGCACGGCTGATATGGTTAAGGGAGCCGCTATGAACCGGGAAGAGGCAGTGCGGGCTGTGGAGACTGGCATTGAAGTGGTACAGGATGAGGTGGCCGGGGGACTGGATATCGTGGGGGTGGGGGACATGGGAATCGGTAATACTACCCCGAGTGCTGCCATATGCGCTGCCATCACCGGGAAAGGGGTGGCTGAGGTGACGGGTAGAGGCACCGGTGTCGGGGACGAGCAGTTAAAATTAAAGGTCAGAGCAATTGAAACAGCACTTGCCCTGAATAAACCTGACCCCAGGGATGCCATTGATGTTCTGTCCAAGGTGGGGGGCTTTGAGATTGGTGGGCTTGCCGGGGCTATCCTCGGTGCAGCGGCACATTCCATACCGGTGGTCGTTGACGGTTTTGTTGCTGGAGCGGCAGCCCTGCTTGCCAATGAACTCTGCCCCAGAGTGAGAGATTATCTGATTGCCGGTCATTTATCATCAGAGCCGGGGCACAGGGTAATGCTGGATTACCTTAAACTCAAGCCGGTTCTTGACCTGGAGATGCGTCTTGGTGAGGGGACCGGAGCGGCGCTGACCATTTCTATCATTGAGGCAGCGGCAAAAATCTTAGCCGAGATGGCTACCTTTGCTGATGCCGGTGTCTCGGAGAAGCTGGAGTAAGGATTGAAATTGCTGGCAGCATTACAGTTCTTGACGATATTCCCGATTCCAAAACGGCGCCAAATCAACGCTGAGGAGTTAGGTGCCTCACAGGGGTATTTTCCCCTGGTCGGGCTTCTCCTGGGAGCTATCCTCGCTGGTGTTGATTGGCTGCTTGGTTTCATTTTGCCCGTTGCTGTGGTCAATGCCGTGATAATAATAGTTCTGGTAGTCCTCACCGGAGCTCTGCATGTTGACGGATTTATTGATACCTGTGATGGGTTACTTGCGCGGAAGATACCTGAGGAACGGTGGCGGATAATGAGCGATAGCCGGGTGGGAGGTTTTGGTGTTGCTGGCGCATTTTGCCTGTTACTGCTGTTCTATGTTTCCCTCGGCAGCATACCTGAGTCTTACCGGATGATAGCGCTTATTCTCACGCCCACGCTCGGCCGGTGGTCTATGGTCTATGCCATATTTGCTTTCCCTTACGCCAAACCCACTGGCTTGGGCGTGTCTTTCAAGGAGCAGGCGGGCTGGCGGAAGCTTGTTCTGGCGACTTTAATAGCACTGGCGGCAACTGTGGGACTGTTTGCCATTAGGGGCTTGGGACTGATGTTAGCCGGTTTGGCGCTGATGCTCGTTGTCTGGCTGGTAGCGCTGGCGGTGGCGCTATTTCTGCGGGGTAAGTTTGGCGGACTCACCGGCGATAGCTATGGTGCCATCAACGAAGTGACTCAGGTGTTTGTCCTTATCTTTTTCTGTGTAATTTCCGGGTGGTGCTAGAAATAAAGGAGGTAAAGATATTATGAAGGTTGTTGCTTCCTGGAGCGGAGGGAAAGACGGCTGTTTTGCCTGTTTTAAGGCTCTGGAACAGGGTTATGAGGTCTCTCATCTGGTTAATTTCATATCGCGGGAGTTCCGCCGGGTCTCCTTTCACGGGACCAGGGCTCACCTAATCTCACGACAGGCACGGGCTATCGGGATTCCTCTGGCGCAATATACCGTGCCCCCGGATATGTCCTTATATGAGCGGATTTTTAAGCAGGCGGTATCTTCTCTGAAGCGCAGTGGTGTGGAAGGCATGGTCTTCGGTGACATCTATCTTGATGAACACCGGGACTGGATAGAGAGAGTCTGCGGTGAGCTGGGTATTACCCCGATACTGCCGCTGTGGGATATGACTCCAGAGCATGTCCTTAACGACTTTGTTGAGGCCGGCTTTGAGGCAATAGTAGTTTCGGCTAGGGCAAACATCTTTGACCGGGAGTGGCTGGGTCGGAAAATAGACCGTAGCTTTCTGGTTGACATAAAAAATTTGCAGCAGAAAAAAGAACTGGATATTTGTGGGGAGAGTGGGGAATACCACACCTTTGTGGTGGACGGACCGTTATTTGCCAAGCGGATTCAGGCGGTATACGGGGTCAGGATGCAACGAAACGGGCTCTGGTTTCTTGACATTCCGCGGTGCCGGTTGGAGTTGAAGTGAGGAATGAAAATGGCTGAGCAGTGCATTCTCATCCTGGGTGGTGCCCGCAGCGGGAAGAGTCGCTTTGCTCAGGAGATGGCATTACGTTTTAGTGGCAGGGTGCTCTTTGTGGCTACCGGGGAAGCCCTGGATGAGGAGATGAGGCAGAGGATTGAGGAGCATAAGCGGAGACGTCCCCCAAGCTGGCGCACTGTGGAGGTTACCACGGGTGTAGGCAGAAAGATAAGAGAGGACATTGGTGATGCTCAAATAGTCATCGTGGATTGCCTGACCCTGCTGGTGTCCAATGTAATTGGGTGGCATGGTAATGACCCGGAACAGATTACCCCTGAGCTTGTGGACAAAAGACTTGCTGTTGAAATCGAGGAACTTGTTGGATGCATTGAGGACAGTAATGCTACCTTCATCCTGGTCAGCAATGAGGTCGGCATGGGCTTGGTCCCGGAAAACAGTTTGGGACGCTTGTATCGCGACCTCTTAGGGAAAGTAAATCAGGTCTTGGCGGAGCGTGCTGACTGTGTTTATTTTATGCTTAGCGGCATACCATTAAAGTTGAAAGGGGATGGGGTTTAACATTGGCATCTAAGAAACAGCAGTTTTTCGTCCTTACTTAGATGATACCCCAATCTCTACAGCCCTGCTCAACAATAATCAGGTATTCTGGCGATGGCTGCGTTTCCTCTATTCGTCCCGACTTGATATAGGTTATGGCTTCACTGGGCTCGCCGTCTTCATCAAATACGGTTACCTTCAACCGGTTGTAGTTACCGGGATAGCCTTCATAGCTGTCCAATCGTCTTAAATCTCTGTCCGAAATTTCATAGATAGCCCCGAGAACCTTGTCGCCCCGGGACAATTTGATGGTGGCGATGCCACCACGCCACTGTCTGGACCAGCCGACAAACACCAGCTTGTAGTTGGGCAGGGTGGCGATGAACTTGGGCTGGCTGTCGGGGCAGCGTTGTCGCATTTGTTGCTTGCTGAGGTTGGCGCCGTAGGCGAAGTAATACATTTCTAGCTGATTCTCACTTGATGATTATATTCTCCGGTAGCTGTTCGTTCCATAAACCGTGTGCTCGCCGTATCGTGGTTATCTCAGATAAAGGGTTTGGGCAAAGGTTTCCTGAAAGCTGGGGTCAGTGGACAGTTCAATGTAGCTAGCCTTGCGGGCTATGGTCTGTGCCTCGGTCCGCTTACTGCAGGAGAACAGAGCCAGCCTGGCTCCCGTGCCGGCAGCATTGCCCACCTGACGGAAGCGGTCCAGGGGCAAAGGAGGTAACATTCCAATGGTTACGGCACTGGCTACATCTATGTAGCTGCCGAAAGCGCCGGCGATAATTACCTGTTCTAACTCCTCTTCAGAGTGCCCTCTCGCTTTCAGGAGCAGTTGAATACCGGTGCGCATGGCTCCTTTAGCCAGTTGTAGCTGGTGGACATCCTGCTGGGTGAGGGTAATTGCGGCGCCTCCACCCCGCTCCTCCTCGCTGACCAGCATAAACTCGCGTTTACCTTTGGTGCCGCGCACTCGTGGGTGGTCATTCATCCTGCCGCTAACATCTAGTACTCCTGCCAAACGGAGCTGGGCAATAGCATCCAGGATACCAGAACCGCAGAGACCAACCGGTGGTGCACCACCGATAGTCTCATATTCTACCTGATTATTTACCAATCGCCAGTGTTCTATAGCTCCGTTAGCCGCTCGCATACCATCCTTGATGTGGGCGCCCTCAAAGGCAGGGCCTGAGGCACAGGAAACACTGGTTATCTCGCCCTGGCTCACCAGGGCTACCTCAGTGTTGGTGCCGATGTCTATAGCTAACACTATTCCCTCAGATTTCCAGACATCGGTGGCGAGCAACATCGCCACGTGGTCGGCGCCAACAAAGCCGGCAATATTGGGCAGCAGGTGCACGTAGGCGCCCGGGGCAATGTTCAGTCCCAAATCGCGAGCCCTGACATCCAGGGAATCATGGACTGCGGGGAGGAAGGGGGAGAGGGCAAGCTGGTGTACCGGCAGACGCAGTAACAGATGGTGCATAGCCGTGTTGCCTACCACCAGTGCTTCAACTATTGTGTCTGGTTGGGCATCAACTTTAGCGCATAGTTCGGTTGCCAGCTGGTTCAGCGCTTCTACCACCAGTGCTTGTAATTTTATTCCTTCGTCGGGCGACTCTATGATGCGGGTGATACGGGTAATGATATCTTCCCCGTAGCTTATCTGAGGGTTCATTATCCCTTCGGCAGCCAATGTCTGTCCGCTATCCAGGTCAACTAGATAGGCAGCCAGTTTGGTAGTGCCCAGGTCTACGGCTAGTCCCAGTTGACGGCTGGGGTAGGGCTGGATAGCTATTATCTCATCATCCCGCACTGACACCTGAGCTTGCCAGTCCCATGACCGTAGCCGGGGTGATATATCCTGTAAAACCTTGATGTCAATAGTATGACAGCGTAGCTGATGCTGCTGCTCCAGTGCCTCCAGAAGACGCTCAGCATCAGCACGCAGGTCTGTCCAGGATGGTGGTGGTAGCTGTACCCGGTAGCTGTGGATGGGAGGCTCCGGGGTAACGGCAACCTCCAGCCCCTCCACCTGAGCCCGTTGCAGCGCTGTCAGTGATGCCGGTGGGACATATAACTTGCAGTCGCTGGCAGGGTATGTCTGGCAGGCGAGGCGATAGCCATCATCCAGTTCCTCAGGGGAGAGAGCCTGCTGTTCCGTTGAGGTTGGCGGCGAGACCTCTCCAGCCATAACCTGAACTTTGCAATGGAAGCAGGTCCCCCTGCCCCCGCAGAGGCTAACCACTTCCACACCCAGCTGGCGCATCGCTTCCAGGAGCGATTGCTCTGCCGGGCATTGTCCCCGCCGACCCACTGGTTCAATATCAATGTAATAAGAAGCCATTCTGATTCTCTGGGTGTCTGGTAAAATGTATCTTGTTAGTGGACGGTAGAATCACCGCCCTACTGATATGCAGTTTAACTGGGTAATCAGGCTCTGTCAAGGAGCTTAGGTGTTTTCTATTTATAGAGGTTATTTAACAATCTCCGTTTCTAATTCCTTGCTCCCGCCCCAAGGATTTACTTCACTTTGGTGAAACATTTCAATATAATGTCGTGAATCTTTCCGTTGGTAGCCAGCACTTCGTTGTTATTGTTCTTAACATGGAATGGATTTCCCTTGAAATCGGTAATCTTACCTCCAGATTCAGTTACAATGAGGCTCCCGGCAGCATAATCCCATATTGGATTTCCGGCAATGCAAAATCCGTCGTATCTACCACAGGCAACATTGCACAGGTCCAGTGCTGTTGAGCCGTCACGTCTAATCGCCTGGCTTTCTCTCAGTAAACATACGAAGTTCTTTGTGCTCTGACTGAAGGCTTCCGAATTGCGGTCGTAAGGAAACCCCATAGCTAATAGACTTTTGTCCAGATTTGTGGTCATTGAGGTCTGTATTCTTCTATCGTTGAGGTAGGCACCATTACCCTTTACCGCGGTGAACATCTCGTCTACCAGGGGATTGTATACTGCCCCCAGCATTACATCCTCTCGATATAACAGGGCTATAGATACGGCAAAACAGTGATATTTGTGGATAAAGTTGATGGTGCCGTCTAGAGGGTCAATGACCCAGGTGTAATCTGAAGGTGTGTCTATTTCCCCTCGCTCTTCAGAGATAAAGCTATGATTGGGAAAGGCGTCACTGATAATGTTGACAATAATATCTTCTGCTCCCTTGTCTGCCAGCGACTGTGGATTAAAATGCCCTTCTCCTTTGTAATGAACCTGGCTCGTTCCGTACAGGTTGTTTAGTAAAAACTCACCAGCTTGGTAAGCTGCCCGTGTTGCCACATCGAGAAATCGGTTCAATCTGCTACCCCCTCTTTTATATCTAGTTCGTGTGTTGGCTGGCTGGAGAGCTAGATGGTTAAACAGGTTTTTGCCGTTGTAACCACCGGGTGTCTGTTTAACCATTAAATACTTTTCCTTTCGCTATCAATTATCATCAAAAATGAATATCTTGTCTATAGTGGTTTTTAAAGCTTTAGCCACATTGTGGGCTAGCCTCAAGGAAGGATTATACTTTCCCTTTTCCAGAAAGATGATGGTTTCCCGCCTGACTCCTACCATCTCAGCCAGTTTCTCCTGGGTCAAATTGTGCTTAATTCGGTATTCTCTTATTTTCGTTTTCATATCTATCTTCCCTGTAGAGCGGCATGTTCCCAACTGTTCATGTAAGCTTGGCAAATAGTCCTTTGATAAATATAGCCAGGCTGCCAGTAATCCCTACGGCAAACGCCAAAGGAGATACAAAAACTGCGATGGAGAAAAACACTGGTTCCTCTACTCCGAATAGACCGCTTAATGCATTGTGCAGGACAACACTAATGATAAAAACGCTTAGCGATATGCCGGCTACTATCAAGAATGTCTTCATTATTTTTAGCCCCTTTTCATCTAACTTGGGTTCTGCCTGCTCGTAGAAAAGATAAGATAGCATATATACCAATCCAACAGATAAGAATAGGCCACCGAGGACATGGACTATGTCGGGGTTCATGTTTTGATTCAGGCTGAAGACTATCATCAGCCCTGCTGAGGCTATAGCAAAGAAAATAAATCCGTTTCGTATTGATTTACTGGCATTTTCTCGTATCCTCTCATCAACTGGTGGTAGTTTCCTTTTTCTCACTAAAAACCAGAGTTCGCGGTAACCTAGAGTCAGCGTTCCGGCTACGAGAGCAATCACAACGTAGTACGCCTTTAGAGACAGAAGTATAATGACCAGTATCAAGCTAGTAATGGAAACAGCCCAAAATGCTCTCTTCGTTTTCATTGATACCCCCTTTATGTTGTATATTTCTAACGTTATCTATTTCTAACATACACTATTCTTGGAATCTTGTCAAGTACTATCTTCGTCAGATGTCATTAATGCAGGGCGATAATTACATTTCTTATGCCTTTGATGCTGCCCGAAACCGAATATATCTGGAAATAGACTGTGATGTGGGCAGAGTACGAGTAAAATAGTGTCTTTCGTGTTTGTGGACATTGACATTATTGGAAGGATGGTTTATCCTTCATATTCAAAAGGAGGTGGAGTGATGCAAGGATACTGTGTGAAATGCCGCGCTAAAAAAGAGATGAAGGACACCAAGTCCATAGTCATGAAGAATGGTAAACCGGCAACCCAGGGTGTGTGTCCCACATGTGGGACCAAGATGTTCCGAATAGGCAAAAGTTAAAACCGATATTGTAGGCACTAAATTTTGTGTGTGTGGGGTGGGTGGTATTTCCCCACAATTTAAGGCGTTTAGCTAGGGTTAAACGCAAGGTTAAGTATATATTAATTCTGGTCATAGCTGTTGGAGGTAGGGTAACCATACCGGGGAAACCCAAGGCAGATCGCTTCGATTCTATCTCTCAGCTTGGTCTCAGTCTTCATCCGGTTGGGGCTTTTGGTCATGGGTCTATAGTAGACCTGCTTGTGTGCGGTGGAGGAGTGCTAAAGCTGGAGTTGAGGAAGCAAGCATAGCTATGGAAGAAGGAAGATTGGCGGGGCTAGATATGGTGCAGAAACTTGGCTATCTAAGCCAAGATAGAGCTACTAAAAAAGGGGGGAGATAAGAAGGAGTCTTTCCGCTCTGCGGGGGATGTGACGCTCTCTTCTGGTTGAGGGCAATTGCTCCGCCTCAAGTATCCTACGCTACAATTATGCGGGCGTCCCCTTCGTTCCTTCAGGCAACAGGACTAGGGCTTTGTATTCATTCCCTCAGATAATTTTGTTTCTCCCCAATCTTGTTTTTAAGTAAAAAATAAAGGAGGTTAGAGGTGTTTATAAAATTGAGCTACCCCCTTTCTGAAAAGACACCAGTATGTTTTGGCTACACCGTTAAAACAAAATTTATCCCGGTAAAAAGAATAGCCAATGGAAACCACGCTAATACTACAGAAGTTCATTTATTCACCCATAACGGGACTCATATGGATGCTCCCTGGCATTTCAACCCTGAAGGAAAACATGTAGACGAATTAGATGTTGAAGACTGGGTTTTTAACAATCCCAAAGCCATTGATGTGAGTCACAGACCAAAGCGTAATATTGGCCGCTCTGATATTGAGCCATTCTTTTCAAAGGATGATAATAGTGACTTATTACTGGTTTTCAGTGGTCTGTCCTTACTGATAGAGAGCAATACAAAGGAATATATGGAAAACTTCCCCGGTTTTACCAGTGATGCTGCAGACTTCATTCTTAAAGAGACTAAGATTAGGGCTATCGCCTTGGACCTCCCATCTGTAGACCCTGTAGAAAATATACTTGCTCGTAACTATCCTATTCATCGGATGATGCTAGGCGATGTGAAACACAGCTTAATCATTATCGAAAATGTCAATATCGCCCCGGCACTTGGTAAAAAAGTTAATCGAGTATTTGCTGTTCCTTTACTACTTGAAGGGCTAGACGGCTCTCCTATCAACATATTTGCTGAAGTAGACTAGGTAGAAGGAGAATAATTTAAGGGGAGGAGTTATGAGAAACGCGGCCCTGCTCCGCCCTCTAAAATTAATCACAAGGCAGTTCAGACAAGGGCATCTTGACATCCATCAATGTTTCATTTAAACTGTTGCATTTTTACCCCAGCAAATTGGGGTTAAAAAGAAGCAAAAATAGGGGCTCCGAGCTGACATTTTCACCGAGCTTTTACTTTAGTATAACAGATGTTCTGAGCAAGGGTAAACACCGGCTTGGCCACGGTATCCGGTGTGAACAAATTTACATGTATTTGCATTACTGACTAGCGTGTAATCCATGTTATACAAATATGACAGAATGCAAAATTGTCACATTCAAGTGCTGTGGTACGAGATAAAACGAGAGATTGTTCAACGTGACTAAACAATGAGTCTAAAAGTTGAATACAATAGTAGGACTCAAAGACTTAACTCGGACTTTGCTTTCCTACGCTGACGATTAACCTTATGAACCGAACCAGTGCTCCAACTCCCAACCCAACTGCGATGATGATTAGAACAATGGTTACCACTACTGGCACAATATCGACGGCGGTGGCATTGGGAATCACACTGAAATCAAAGGGGAATATGGATACTAGATTCGCAACCACGACAACGCCGATCACGGTGAGGATAATCTGAATAATCTCCCGCAGCCAGTATCTATCATAAATGATCAATAGAATGTTAGCGGTTGCGGATATGACCAATGCCGTAACCAGAATCGGAAGCCAGGCAAAATAGTCGCTGGTGAGCATTGATAGTCTGGTGACGCTTCCGCCTGGTTCGACATAGTACCAGGCTATGTACTGGTGGAAGAAGGAGAAGAATATAAGTAAAACTACATTCCAGAAGATTGAGGCGCTATAACCAGCAATCCTGCCGGCTCTGGTGCGTGCGAAGTAGCCCTCCACTCGCTTTCCAAACTCTTCCACCTTTTCTGATATTGCAGCAGCGGGTGCTTCTGGAGGCTCAGGTGGTTTTGGAACTTCGTCGGGTCTTCGAGATTCGGTTGTCTTTTGTTCCTCACCTTTTTCAGGCTTTTCACCTTGCCAGGTAACTGGCAGTATTCCTTCAGCTACATGACCTGCCACCGGAACTTTATACAGCTCACCTTGGTAAGCCTTGACCATCAGAAGTATCCACAGAATGAAGGCCAAGATGCCGATAACGGCACTGAGGAAGCCACCAAAGAAAGGTATCCAGTTTAGAAGAGCACTCGCAACAGTCAGCGCACCAAAGGTGACTATCGACTGGAGGGCATGGAAGCGAACGAATTTGTTCTTTTGCTCAATTACAAGAAAGACAATGCCAGTAATCCAGCCACCCAGGTAACAAAGTAATCCAGCAATATTTGGCTCCAGACCAGTTGTTGAACCATCTGTAGTCATCCACTGTTTCTGCTCAGCGTCAATCCGCGCTTTCTCCTCCTCGTAGATTTTATGTCTTTCTTCCGGTGATAATTGCATCACTACCTCACTCTTCCGAGGCATATTATAGCAGAAGTAAAGGAGGGGAAAAAGGAACCTTTTTAGGTGAAGCTAGATTGAACAAAAAGATTTCCTAATTGATGTCAAGCCCTTAATTGGCTATTGATTGTAATTCCTCACCGCAGTACACTGTTTTCTGGGGAGGAATGAGTGGTCCAGACTGAGGAGCTTTAGCTGCCTCGCGCG